>ERZ506775.28-NODE-28-length-150183-cov-22.8167_pt1 | contig 150183 bp, 123 predicted proteins | sample MGYA00513980_ERZ506775 | MGnify/ENA metagenome assembly ERZ506775 | reverse complement strand
TGTTTCTAGACAATTTGGGTAATCAGGAATTGGACAATTTGAGAGATCATAAACAATTTGCGTTTTATGGCAACTTATTGGCAAGAATTATTAGATTATTTAAACTATGACCCTACATATATAAAATTGTTTGTACGTACTTATAATTCTCAATATGATATTTTAGAAGAACTTAAACAACCAAAAGAAATTCAATACGCAAAACAGAGAAAAATTCAAAAAGAAGTACGAAAAGCAATTTGGTTATATAAAATAAAAAATTTTTGGAATAAGTAGTTGAATGAAAAACTATTAGTCATATTTATAAAGTAGTTAGTCTTAGGATTGACTGCTTTTTTCTTGTCTAAAATTAGATTGGAGTGATGAAATGAGCGATATTTTTAAGGATATGCAGTCAAAAGTCGGCTGTGATTATATTTCTGACCTGCCCTCTTACAAGCGTAAGGTATTGCTCGTATGCTGAATGACCGTGGTGTACCGAACCCGACAGAATACAAACGACTTCATGGGTTACGTTATAAGCAACCCACAAGAAAAAACAGCACACTTTGGAAATATTTTGCTATTTCTGATATGTTGTGCAACGAAATGTATATCGGAAATATGGTACAAGGAAAATACGGTAGTGTTTCTTATAAAACTAAACAGAACAAACCCAGACCCAAAGACGAGTGGTATAGAGTTGAGGGGACACACGAAGCTATCATTGACCGAGAACTTTGGGATAAAGTACAATCGCTGATTGAACAAAATGCAAAACCTTTTTCCGTCGGTACTATCGGGTTATTTGCTCAAAAAACTCGTTGCATGTATTGTGGTTATACAATGCGTTCTAATAAACAGACAGATGGCAGACGGTATCTGCAATGTTCTAATCGCCACGTGTCAAAAGACGCTTGTATCGGTTCTTTTATATCTGTTCCCAAACTGGAACAAGCTGTAATTAAAGAATTGAACCGTATGTCAATGGCATATCTTGATAAGGATGAACTGGAGCAAAATGTCACTTTTAATAATAATTTAAAAGAAAAACAAGAAGCCCTAAAATCTACTATTTCTACTTATGAAAAGAAAATTGCCGAATATACAAAAGGTATTCGTGAACTATATTTAGATAAGGTAAAAGGTATTCTTTCAGAACAAGATTATTTAGATTTATCAAAGGACTTCGTTACTCAAAAAGAAAGGCTTGAAAAACTGGTGGCTGATACGCAAAAACAGCTTGATACGCTTGAAAGAAAAATGGAAGACGGTGATAATCATCGCCAGTTAATTGAGCAATATACAAATCTTGAACACTTAGACAGGGAAATTGTAGAAAAACTGATTGACTACATTCTTGTTGGCAAAAAAGACCCTGTAACTAAGGAAGTACCTATCGAAATTCATTGGAACTTCTAATTTTTATTCTTATTGTTGTTCTTACAAAGTTGCACCAGATGATGAGATTATATATATTGGAAATGATTTACCAAACGAGTATACAGGATCAAAATATACATATAAATTAAAAGGTGCAGTTGCTAAAGCAAAGGCGAATGCAGCGCAAGGAATTCCAGAGTTATTGGAAATAGCTCAGGGAAATAATTGCAAGAAAAATAACGAAGGAAAGCATAATCGAAATGCGAAATATGGTTAGTATAGATATGATTCGCGTTTTGCGCTTTCGGTATATAATAAAAATGGAGATGTTGAAAGATATAATGTTTTTCATGCATCCATGATTGTAAGACATTCGGAAAATGGTAAAATATTTATACGATATTATAGACATAAAAAAAGAAATGAGCAACTCGGTTGAATCCTAAGATTGTACGCGACACTAAACCCATTTCTTATATATAATATTAACCTGCTTGTTAATAAAAGTCAACAATAAAAAATTAAAAAGATGATAAGTTGTGCCGTTTCACCAAGTACAGTATAATTAATATAAAATGATGTTGGAACGAGTAACATAATCTCAGGAGGCAACCGTGAACGCAATAAACGAACCCACAAAATCAACCACAACACTAGACTACTACAACAAAAACGCAAAAAAATTCATCTCCGGCACCATATCCGTAGACTTCGGAATCGTGCAGAATCGCTTCCTGGACAAACTGCATCCGGGAGCGGAAATCCTGGACTACGGCTGCGGTTCCGGCCGCGACACAAAATATTTCCTGGAGCAAGGCTGCAAAGTCACTGCCATAGACGGTTCACAGGAACTATGCAAACTCGCAAGCGAATATACAGGCATTCCGGTAAAACACATGCTGTTCCAGGACCTGGATGAAAAAGAAGCCTACGACGGAATCTGGGCATGCTCGTCAATCCTTCATGTTCCGGCAAATGAACTGCAAGACATTATAAAGAAGATGGCAAATGCTCTTCGAGCCCACGGAATCATTTACACATCTTTCAAGTACGGAACATTCGAAGGGGAACGAAACGGCAGATATTTTACGGATATGACAGAAGAGACATTTGCAAAATTGATTCAGGATATGGATGAATTAGAGATAGAAGAACAATGGATTACATCAGATGTACGTCCGGGGCGGGGAGAAGAAAAATGGTTCAATCTAATTTTGAGGAAAGAATAGATACATATGAGATCGAATCTACGAATGTAATGACCGGGGACAGAGACCGGAGCCGGTATCTATATTATCAATTGAAAATGAGTATGGCAAAGGCGAAGCAGATTGATATCATCGTCTCATTTCTGATGGAGTCAGGTGTGCGGATGCTCTTAAATGATATGAAGCGGGCGCTGGAGCGGGGCGTGAAGATCCGTATCCTGACGGGAAATTATCTGGGAATCACACAGCCGTCGGCTTTATATCTAATCAAGAGCGAGCTCAGTGACCGTGTGGATCTGCGCCTGTATAATGAAACATCACGCTCATTTCATCCAAAATCTTATATCTTTCATTATGAATCTTCGAATGAAATATACATCGGATCATCGAACATTTCCAAAAGTGCGTTAACTTCAGGAATCGAATGGAATTACAGATTCAGTGATACACTGGACAAAAAGAATTATGAGTTGTTCTATGCTACATTTGAAGATCTGTTTCTGAATCATTCGATCATTATAGATGATGAAGAATTAAAACGATATTCCAAGGCATGGAAGAAGCCGGCGGTGTCGAGGGATCTGGCGAAATATGACACAGCAGAAGATAATGAGGACAGGAATACTGAAAATGTCCGAATGTTGTACCGCCCGCGGGGAGCACAGATAGAGGCATTGTATGCGTTACAGGAAAGCCGCATGGAAGGTGCGACGAAGGGACTTGTATATGCGGCCACCGGAATCGGAAAGACATACCTTGCTGCATTTGATTCGGCAAAATATGAACGGGTGTTATTCGTTGCACACAGAGAAGAAATCCTGAAGCAGGCGGCGGTTTCTTTCAAAAATGTGCGGAACTCGGCGGATTATGGATTCTTTGATGGAAAAGAAAAAGATACGGATAAATCCGTCATTTTCGCATCGGTAGCGACACTCGGAAGACCGGAATATTTGAATGAGACATATTTTCCGGCGGATTATTTTGACTATGTGATCATTGATGAATTCCATCATGCGGTTACAGATCAATACCGGAGAATCGTAGAGTATTTTCAGCCACGATTCTTACTGGGATTAACAGCAACACCGGAAAGAATGGACGGGAAAAATATCTACGAAATCTGTGATTATAACGTGCCATATCAGATTTCCTTAAAAGAAGCGATCAACAAAGGAATGCTCGTACCATTTCACTATTACGGCGTGTATGATGAGACGGATTATTCCGGACTGCGGATCGTGAAGGGGCGCTATGATGAGCAGGAGCTGAATCAGGCTTATATCGGAAATGAAAGAAGATATGATCTGATTTACAAATATTATCGAAAATATCGTTCTTCGCGTGCAATCGGATTCTGCTGTTCCAGACAGCATGCAGAAGACATGGCAAAAGAATTCTGCCAGAGAGGAATCGCATCCGCAGCCGTATACAGTGGTGAAAATGGAGCATATGCCGAGGAGCGTAACGAAGCTATCCGCAAATTGAAGAACGGAGAGATACGGGTGATCTTCTCTGTGGATATGTTCAATGAAGGTGTGGATATCGCTTCCCTGGATATGGTAATGTTCCTGCGCCCGACGGAATCCCCGGTCGTATTCCTGCAGCAGTTGGGACGAGGACTTCGTCTATATAAAGGAAAAGAATATCTGAATGTATTGGATTTCATCGGAAATTATGAGAAGGCGGGGAAGGCACCGCTATTGTTAAGCGGAGAGCAGTCATTTAACAAAAAAGGATCCTGTGAGTATCAGGATCTGGAATATCCGGATGACTGCATCGTTGATTTTGACATGCGTCTGATTGATCTGTTCAAGGAAATGGATAAGAAGAAATTAACGCTGAAAATGCAGATCCAGCAGGAATATTATCGTGTGAAAGAATTACTGGACGGAAAGTGGCCAAGCAGAATGGATTTATTCACTTATATGGATGATGAGATTTACCGGATTTGTGTCAGCGGCAGTCATGCGAAAGAAAATCCATTCCAGCATTATCTTGATTTCCTGTATGAACTGGGTGAATTATCAGAGGATGAGCAGAAGTTATATGCGGGAATCGGACGAGAATTCATTCAGACCATCGAAACTACGGAGATGCAGAAAGTGTATAAGATGCCGATCCTTTACAGCTTTTATAATCACGGAAATATCCGGCTTGCGGTTACGGATGAAGAGGTTTTGGAGAGTTGGAAGGAATTCTTTGATACCGGGACGAATTGGAAGGATTTCCCGAATGTGAATACTTATGAGGATTATAAGAAAGTGACGGATAAGCAGCATCTGAGTAAGGCGAAGCGGATGCCGATCCGATTCTTGAAGGCGTCAGGGAAGGGATTCTTTGTGGAGAAGGATGGATATGCGTTGGCGTTGAGGGATGAGATTGGAGACGTTGTTGGGAACGTGGCTTTTGCGGAGCAGATGGGGGATGTGCTGGAGTATAGGAGCTTGGAGTATTATCGGCGGAGGTATGAGAAGGAGTAACTAAGAAGAGAAAGACTGAAAGAAGAGAATTTTGATGAAATATTGGAAAAATGACAAAACACGACAGATTTTTTTAAGTTGTGTGTATTTATATATGTAGGCTATTTATAAAATATAATGTGGGAGTGAAATAATGAAATTAGAAAGTATTACAGTGGAAAATTACAGACAATTTGAAAAGGCAGAATTGACCTTTGATGAAGGAATTACTATTTTGGCGGGAGCAAATAATAGTGGAAAAACATCCTTGATTAATTTAATAAAAAATATTTTTGTCGATGATAAGTTAAATTATAACATGTCAGATATTCCTGCTAAAAATATGCGCGAATGGGTCGAATGGGTTTATCCAATATTTCAAAAATTTTTTCGGGATAGAAAAACTGAGGAAAATGTTGAAAAAGATCTTTTAAATGTAGTTATACCTAAAGAAGAAACGGATTCAACACATTTAATGAAGATGACAACTGTTAAAATTCATGTTTCTTATAATCCAGATATGGATGACATTAAGCTGTTTGCTGATTGCATTATGGATTTGGATGAAACAAAACATGATTTTTACTTTATGTACAATTTTGAAATTGTGCATACACAGTTTGCAAGAGAGATAATAAATAATTTTTCTAAAATTAAGCATAGATTTGCAGAAATTGAAGAAAAGAAAAGTCAATATGCAGAGACGACAGATGAATTGATAATAAATAATATTCAAGTTAAAGAAAGATATTTAAAACAGTTAATTGTGAGTTTATATATCCAAGCAACAATTCCAAATGTATATTTTTGTGATGAAGATTATAAAAATAAATGTAAATTTGATGAGACGAAGAAGTTTAGACAATTATTCAATTTTTGTTTTATAAAAGCGAGTAGGCCGTTAGATGATGATGAGTCAGATCATTCACATATGCTAAGTAAGCAGATGATTAAAATGGTGAAAATGGATGAAAAATGGAATGAGCTTGTTGAAAGTCTTCCAGATGAAGTACTTAAACCTATTCAAGAAAAAGAAATTGATAAGGCTATTCGAAGTACATCATTAGAATCTTTGAAAGATACGATTGCGACTCTGGAACAGACTAATGGTGGAAAATCAGGTGAGTTAATGTTGGATATGCAGATTAGCGAGGAAGACATTAGTGATTTATTACAACGAATAACAACAGCAACATATGATATTGATGGATATTATTTAGGAGAATCGTCACAAGGTCTTGGATATAGCAATATGATCTATATTCATTTGCAATTAAAAGAATATGAAAAGAATATAGATCCTCTTAAGGTAAATATGTTTTTCTTGGAGGAACCTGAATCTCATATGCATCCACAGATGCAACAAGTTTTTATTAAATATTTATTGGACTATTATGAATCGAAATTACAGGGATTGATTACAACACATTCTAATGAAATGGTTCGTGTTGCCGGAATTTCTCATTTGCGTGTAATCAGACATGTTGGGAATTTTAAAAGTGAATTATATGATTTGTCAATACTTGTTAAAGATTTGAAGAAATCGGAAGAAATGGAAGATAAGGAATTGGCAAACTTTTTTGATTGGTTCTTTGAAATTGGCTATTCGGAAATTGTTTTTGCTGATAGAGCAATTTTCTATGAAGGAGATACGGAAAGATTGTATATTCGGAAAGTCATGACTTTAGAAAAGTATAAGAAATTAAAACAACAATATGTTGCTTTTATTCAAGTTGGTGGTGCTTATGCGAAGAATTATGAGAAATTAATTAAACTTTTAGGAATCAAATCTTTAATTATTACGGATATAGATTATGGGAAATCTGAAATAGTAATAGAAGATGTTAAAAAGTCAAAAACGACGAATGCGACAATAGAATATTTTTATTCTATCAATAATTCTACAGATACTCCGACCGTAGAAGAGTTATATTCTTGGAAAGAGACAGGGGGAAATATAATAGAAGATTTGATTTATGTTTGTTTCCAAACTAAGGATGATGGATATGCAAGAACATTAGAAGAAGCAATGATTAACAAATATTTTGATATGGATGTGAGTAAGTGTTATAAAAAAAGTGATTGGAAAGAGAAAAGAAAAGATTCTGAGTTAAAGTTTTCTATTCCAAGAATGAAGAATAAAAAAGAAATAGCAGATGATGATATGGTTTCGGTTCGTGATATTTTAGCAGCTACTTCGGGAAATAAAACAGATTTTATGTGTTCTGTTATTATGAAAGACTATGTTAAAAAGATGCTACCGGATTATATAGAAAGAGGTTTAGAATGGCTGATGAAGTAAATGAAAATATATTTTTAGTTAATGCACCTGCTGGAAGTGGAAAAACAACCTGGATTAGACAACAAGTTGAAAGTTATCTTTTACGTAATCCCAAGGATAATATTTTATGTATTACTTATACAAATCGCGCTGCAGAAGAATTGGGAAGAGATTTGGAGCAGAGCAGAGTATATTTTGGAACAATACATAGTTTTATAAATGATTTTATTGGAAGTTTCTTTTCTCATAAAGAAATTATTGATCTCTATTGGGAAGTATATGAAACTCAGATAATAGAACGTATAAAGAATACAGAACAAAAAGAGACGTGGACAGAAGGTGCTGAAAGATATAAAGAAAAATATGGAAGCTTAGACTTAGATACTGTACGTTCCAATATTAATAAAATTTCATATAATGAAACGCCGTTTAATTCACTGCTTTATGGAGGGTTAGGACATAATGATTTGATAACGTTTACAAAATTAGCAGTAGACAGATTCCCTATTATAAAAAAGAAAATTTCTGATAAGTATCAGTTGATTTTTATTGATGAATATCAAGACACTTCGGCGGAGGTGTTGCATATTTTTTATACATCTTTGGTTGGAAAGAAAAGTAAATTGTACTTACTCGGAGATAAAATGCAGCAAATATATAAAAATTACAATGGAGAGTTTGAAGAAAAATTAGAAACATTTAATCGATCTGTCAATCTTTCTATAAATTATCGAACAACACCTAAAATAGTTGATATCCTTAATTATATTTATAACGATGAAGCGTTAAAACAGTGTCCGTATGAAAAAAATAGTAATGACACAATGGCATTTTCACCTAAAGTATTGATTGTAAGTGATGTGGAAAAAGCTATAAGTGATTTTAGAAAGACTTATGAAGATGCATTACTTTTATACGTTTCAAATAGAGCACGTTTTTATGATATTGGTGTTGGCAATTTGTATGATGCATACAATAAGATGGAAAAATATCAGTTTTGGAAAAAATATAGTGCTGTTGACGTTATGACAAAAGATGAAGCTAGAATTAATGATGCTTTGTTAAGTTTTTTGTTTATAGTTGATCAAATTATTGAATATTATTTGCAAGAATGTTATGGAGAGGTTTTTAGGAATATTCACGAGTATTATATGTATTTCAATTCGGAAAAATACATTGTGGAGAAACATCGGGATAAAAAAACTATAAAAACACGATTAGAAAAAATTAAAAATTCATATGTTGATAGAGCAACAACAATTGATGGATTTTTAAATATTTGTTTTAAAGAAGAATTTATCGAAGAGGAGATATATTATTCCATAATTGAAGATGATGATTATCAATTAGTAAAAGATGTGTATATAGAGGAAGTAAGGAAGCTTACAAACTATTTAAATGATCCGAGAGTCTCGACTCAACATGGAGTAAAAGGTGAAAGTCATGATACAGTTGTATTTGTGGCTGATAATAGTAGTAATCCCGCAGTACATATGTCAAAGTTTTTGGAAGTATGGAGCGAAATGAATATTACATTAAGAGAATTTGATGCTTTTTATTATCGTTATAGTAATATGATAAAGGATATAGAATGTACTATGGGAATAAAAATTTCTGAATTAAAGGCGAAGTCATATGCAGCAGTGGCGGATATGATTGATACTGTGTTAAAAAGATTTATTTCCGAAAATGAAAATAATCCTTATTATATTTTCTTACTGAAACCGAAGATGGAGAAATATAAAAAGAAAAAGAATGTTACTAGTGCGAAAGCCTGTTTAAATGAAGGTACTGTATATGGGCCGCTTTGTGCATATAGGTTATTTTATGTGGGATGTTCAAGGGCAAGAAAAAATCTTCTCATTATAATTAATAGAGAGGATGTAAAGAATTTTGAAGATAAATTGTATGAGAAATTAAAAGATTGTGGATTTGAAGTTGAGTATTAATAAAGTTGTTAATGTGTGTAATGAAAGTTCGAGAAAAGTGGCTGTATATTATCGGATTCATCCACAAATATGAGATGATGTAACTAGCGATTCGGGAAGTTGTGAAAGCGGATATGATTGGTCTTATGTCTGAAATAGAGAAATGTTAATCTTTCTTGATATCTAGCGAAGAAAGTCAGGACGCAGGATTTCAAAGTGAAAGGACCACACTTCAATTTTGCAACGAAGCTGATGGAAACCTGGTCTAAAACAATCTATTATGTATAGAAAGCATGAATTATGTTTAGTGATATTTTAGTTGAAACAAATGTATTTATGTAATGCGATGTAAGGATATGAGAAAAAATTGATTAATGGTTTTGTGTACCATTATATATGATTGGATCACTTAAGAGCCACCAGGGCGCCTTGTATATAGATTTTATAAAAAAGGTTGCGATCGAAGAGGTGAATTTAGAAATTCATTTTAGGAAAGGGCATAACTGTTGCTATGACAAAAAAAGGTGTATAATAATCGGAGAATTATACATTTTTAAATCAATTTATTTATGGAAATTCAGAGAAAAATTCCACGCATCAAGCTGATGAAGTATTTTGATATTGAAAAGGTGGCAGTGTCATATTTTTCGTAGAGTAGTGTCTTATGTTTTCTGATAAAATCATACTTTTCACGTTTTGTGAGACGTTTCTTTGCAGTTTCTGAAAGAACATTATAAGGAATGGAGAAAATTTATGGCTATATTAGTAAAAAATTTAAAAAAAAAGGTATTAGAAAATGCGAAAGAGAGTGATCAGATTATTATTATTACAGGATATTTTTCACCAGATATGATTGATGAAATTGCAAAAATGGGTGTTCCATTCGTATACTATTACGGTATGTATGGTATAGACAAGATTGCAAAACCTGTTTATGACAAATTGATATCAATTAATAATAGTAATTCGAATTTGAAATTGAAATTTGTGCATACACAAAGAGTGCATACGAAATGTTATTTGTTTTACAAAAACACTAAATTGGAGAATGCACTTGTTGGATCAGCAAATTGTTCAATAAATGGTTTATGTAGTATAGAAAATGCAGAAATGCTTATTGAATTAAATAAGAAAGAATTAAAATCAGATAGATATCTTTTTGAATTAAATGAGTATATTAAGAGGATAGAAAAAATAGCAATCGATATTTCTGATCCTGCTATAGTTCCTAAAAAGCTTAAAGATGTAAAAAAACATAGAAAGAGGGGGAAAGATAAAATTCAAGATTCAGGGAATCCCCTTTCTGCTATCATGCCATTATATAAAGTTGATAAAAAGGGAAGAAAAAAAACTTACAAAGCGGGAGGCCCAAATTGGGGGAATCAAAAAGGAAATGTTGCAACAAAGCAAGATGCAATGGAAGCATACATTCCAATTTTAACAGAACACTTAGATAAATATCCACTATTGTTTCAACCATATCCTGTTGATCGTTTAACTACAGGGGGAAAGAAAACAAGAAAATCAGATCCGGTAACAGTTATTTGGGATGATGGAGAAATGATGACAATGACATTTCAGGGAACGCAGAGAGCTTATCCATCTAAACAGAATCCGTTGATGGTATATCCAAAACAACTTTCGTATGGTGATGATTCAACAAAAAGAGGTGGGGCTGTATTGGGAAAGTATTTGAGAAAAAGAATGAATGTAGATCCGTTTCATATTATTACAATTAATGATTTAAAGAAATACGGAAGAGATCATATTTTGCTCACTTATGTAAGTCCGGGGCTATATACAGCTGATTTTTCTGGAACGCCCTCGACATAAAAATAGATAATAAATAGTTGGAGAGGGCAAACTAAATATTTCAGGTGTTACACAAGTTAGAAGTATATGTATAAGTTTAGCTTTTGTATAGTTATTTCATAGTGAAGAATTGGAGAAAATGGTTCATTATTGTCTATGAACATTCGAGGAGCTTTGAGTAGAATAATATGATAAAATTGTTTGAAAGCTTTAAAGGATATTTGATATTGAAGATCAAGCATTACATTATTGTAGCAATTACAAAACATTAGATATTACAGTATATTTATGTAGATATATTATTGAATTGAGAGATAGAAATAAGAAATTCAAAAATTCATTTTAACATACAGTTGAAGGAATCAATGAAATGTTGAAGAGTTACATAAAATGTGATATTATAATTCGGCTATATAAGAAATAAACTTTACTAATTAATTTTTAATGATGGGAATGTTTCCCTGAAGGGAAAATGAATAGAACATATAATAAACTAAGGAGTAAATATATGAAAAAATTTAATGCCATTGATCTTTTTTGCGGAGCGGGTGGATTATCTCTAGGGTTTCAACAAGCAGGATTTAATATTATTGTTGGTGTAGATAATGAACAGGCTGCTTTAGATACATTTGAATTTAATCATAAAGGTGCTATAGGATTAAATGCAGATTTGTCCAAGCGAGAAACATTTGATTTGATATTAAAAACTGCTGGAGACAGAAAAATAGATGTGGTAATTGCGGGACCACCCTGTCAGGGATTTTCATTGACAGGACCAAGAAATTTCGATGATCCAAGGAATAAACTTTATCTTGCAGTTATTGAGATGGTTAAACAATATAATCCAAAGGGTTTTATTATTGAAAACGTCCCAGGAATGGCGAACATGTATAAAGGTCAGGTCAAAGATGAAGTTTTGAAGCGTTTTAGAAAAATGGGATATAATATTGATTGTCGAATTCTTAAGGCATGTGATTATGGTGTGCCACAAATGCGGAAAAGGCTTGTATTCATGGGTGTAAGAAAAGATATTGGAAATCCACATTTTCCTGATCCAACATTTGGACCGGAAACAAAAAAACCATATAGAACTTGTAGAGATGCAATTTCGGATTTACCTACAAGAACAAATAATTTGGGGAAAAATGAGGATGAATATGTAAAATCAGCAGAAACAGAATATCAAGTTTTAATGAGAGAGGGTTGCTCTATTCTTTATAATCATATTGCAACAAATCATAAGCAGTTTGTAAAAGATACAATTGCATTAGTCCCAGAAGGAGGAAATTATAAAGATCTTCCAGAAGGAGTAGGAAATAGTAGGAATTTTCATATGGCGTGGACAAGACTTGATGGAAATGCGCCTGCTAGGACAGTAGATACTGGTCATAGAAACTTGTTTCATTATGAATTGAATAGAGTTCCGACTGTTCGCGAAAGTGCAAGAATTCAATCGTTTCCAGATGATTTTGTGTTTAAAGGAAGTAGAACAAAACAAGAACGACAAGTAGGAAATGCGGTTCCGCCACTTTTAGGTCAAGCATTAGCAGAAGAACTATTAAAAATTATTGAGAGGAGCAAAACTAATGCTTAATACAATAGATTTATTTGTTGGTTGTGGAGGGTTATCAGAAGGATTTGAACAATCAAGAAAATACAAAATGATTGGAGCTGTAGAATGGGAACCCTCACCAGTTAAAGAACTTCGTAATCATCTTAAAAATAGATGGGGAATACAAGACTCGGAAGAAAGAGTTCTTCAGTTTGATATTCAGAGAACAGAGGAATTATTTAATGGATGGAAAGATAAGAAATTTGGTGAGTCTAAAGGTCTTGATGCTTTAGTTGGAAACCGGCAGTTGGATGTAATTATAGGAGGACCGCCATGTCAGGCTTATTCGGTAGCTGGTAGAATACGTGATGAGCACGGAATGAGAGAAGACTATCGTAATTATTTATTTGAGTCATATCTTAAAGTTGTTCAGCATTATAAACCGAGGGTATTTGTATTTGAGAATGTTCCTGGAATTTTATCTGCAAAACCGGGTGATGGATCTGTGAGAATTATAGATCTTATTCAAAAAGCCTTTGCCGATGCAGGATATGCAGTATTACCTGATCTGAGCAATGCAATTATTGATATGACAGAATACGGAGTACCTCAAAATAGAAAACGTATTATTATTTTAGGCGTATCAAAAGAGCATTATGGGGACAAGGCTGAAGCAATGGTTGAAAAATTTTATTCTTCATATTTGCCAGAATATAAAATAGAAAAGAAAGCAACTGTAAGGGATGCCATTGGTGATTTGCCTAAACTTAGACCTTTGGATGAACCTATTTCTTATTTGGGGCGCAAGCTATCACATTCAGTATCAGATCCTTTAATAAATGGACATATATCGCGTTTTCATAATAAGCGAGATATTGAATTGTTCAAGTTCCTAGAGGAGGACATTGCATCTGGAAGGATGAAATTTACGAGTACTAAATCTTTGAAGACACTTTATACGAAATTAACAGGTAAAACTTCAAATGTACATAAGTATTATGTTCTTAGATGGGATGAGCCTAGTAATTTAATTCCAGCACATTTATTTAAGGATGGTCTTAGACATATTCATCCAGATCCAGAGCAAGCACGAACAATCACTGTGCGTGAGGCAGCAAGACTTCAAACATTTCCTGACAATTATTATTTTAATTGTAGTCAGACGGACGCTTTTAAGATGATTGGAAATGCAGTACCTCCATTATTTGCAAAAAAAGTTGCCTATGCCATTTATCATTTGATTCAAGAAAATTAGAAAGGAAAAACAATGAAATATTATCTTAAACGTCTTGGTCATCAAGAATTAGGAAGCGTAAAAAATGGTAAAGCACAGAGAGGTAGGTATATCTATATTTCAAAAGATAAAAATGTATTAGATATTTTTCCGCCTCTTTCCAAAACAGTTACAAATGATTCATCAATAATTCCAATAATTCCATTGTATCAAAAGATTGCAAAAAAAATATATTGTAATTATATTTATCATAATGATAAATATAATGTGTCAGGAGGCACAAGAAATGAATACAGAATATATTGTAATGGTGCACTTGAAGGAAAGCAATTGTTGTTTCAACCAGATGATATATTGATTTTTAGAGCTGAAAAGACATCAAGTCTCCAAAAAGATATATTAGGAAGTAATGATGCGCCAGAGGCGGCGGTTGAAGAAGCGAATGTTTTTTTCTTATATAGATGTTGCGATAAGAACTCAGAACTGTATAGGATGTGCAAAAAGCTTGTTGATGAATCTAATATTAGGGGAAATGGACATGCAATTTATCAGGGGATAATTACAGAAGTAGAGAATAAAATTAATCAATTATGTGTAAAAAATTTTAATGAAATGGATACAGTAATCGAAGATACAGTAACAGCAAAGGCACAGTCTGGGGATATAGATGAAATGGCTAGTCTATTTAATTCTGTATCATTTAGAGATTTTGTTATGACTGGATATAAACAGAAATGTGCGATAACAGGTAATGTAATTCAGTATAAATCATTCATGAATCTTGAAGCAGCACATATTTGGCCAAGATCCCATAAGGGGTTATATTTGCCAAGCAATGGAATTGCATTGTGCAGAGATATGCATTGGGCATTTGATAAGGGAATGTTTACTATTGGTGATGACTTTAAAGTAATTGTTCATCCAGACGTGGAAAGTGATTATTTGCAACAGTACAATAATAAATCATTGTATATTCCTGAAAATGCTTTTTTTAGACCGGATATTAATAACTTACATTATCATCAAACACATATATATGGATTATTTAAGACTTCTGGATCATTAGTAAAAGCAACAGGATACTATAAAAATATCAATATAGCAGCAGAAGATAAAACACCATACGGATCAAATTAAAATAATTAATTAGAAGAATATAATGGTCAAGAGAAAGGTTTTCACAAGTACCAATAGAGATAATTAAATTTTATGAGGATCTGGAAAATGTTATATCCATTATAAGATATAAATGAATAATTATTTGAATGAATAGAAAGTCTTGTGAATGTTTAAGAACAAAAATATTATTTTGATAATGCAAGTATTTTTTAGGATTGGCAGAGGATATATTGATATGAAATACTGATTTGAACTACATAATGTTATTTCCGAAATTAGGGAGATGAATTATATATTGGATAATTTAACTGCTAAGCAACGACGAAAAAATATGCAACATATAAAAAACAAAGATACGTTAATTGAATTTAAACTAAGAACTAAATTATGGAATAAAGGATATCGATATAGAAAAATGTAAATAATCTTCCTGGAAAGCCAGATATTGTATTGCCTAAATATAAGATTGCTATTTTTTGCGATAGTGAGTTCTTTCATGGAAAGGATTGGGATGCTTTGAAATCCAGATTGGAAAAAAGTAATAATTCTGAATATTGGATAAAAAAGATAAGCCGTAATAGGCAGCGAGATGATGAAATTAATAAGAAATTATCGTTTATGGGATGGACAGTCGTTCGATTTTGGGGAAAAGAAATTTTAACAAATAGTGATGAATGTGTTTCGGTGATAGAAGATATTATATGGTCTCAGAAAACTAATCTTGATGGATCCGAGATGATTGATAAAGAAGAATTATTATAAGATATTTGTAAATATGTATCTGAAATTTAAGGGAAGTACAGGTAAGATATTATATATAGTGCTGTATTTTTATATGAGAATTAAAAAGTACTCGGCAGGAAAATTGAAATATTATATAGATAAAGAGAAAATATCCGGGAAAAATTAGAAAAATTCTGCTATGTGACAATTGAAGAATTTAGAATAAGTAGTTTAAATGGAGATAGAAAAATGTTTGATGCACTAACTTATCAAGAAATGTTAAAAGAAATAAAAAAGAATTCTGAAAAATATGGCATTACAGATGATGTGGTTGCAATTTTAATAACGAGACCAGATTTAGCGACAGGAAAGGATATACTGAATAGTTTAGAATATTATCATTTTAGAACAGGCCACTCTATAAACTTTTATTTGCCGGGATATGGAGCATATTGGACGGAAGAAGAATATCCAGATGGAAAGGTAGTCGCAGAAATAGCTAGTGTTAAATGGTCGTTTAGTAATCAATGTTTTGTAAAGTTTATTGAAGATATGGAGAAATATTCAAAATGGAGATATTCAGGAGAAAGTGATTTGATATTTGCTGAGGTGAAGAACGGAATATTATCTTATGAGAGAGCGATGGAATTTCATCTGGATAATATGCTAAGGGATAAATCAATTATTTCTGTAAATCAATTTTTTGAAAAAATAGTTCGTATAGGCCAAGAGGGAAGATCAATGAATCAAATCGGAAATAAACTGGGAATTGATAAGGGAAAACAAGTTGTGTTTGATGCATTGTTAGAAAAAATGCCAATGCATATGGGAGATGTTATCAAACAGGAAAAATACTTTTGCGTAAAAAATATACAAAAGTAAAGATTAACAAGGAAAGTATGCTATGGCAAAAAATTCAATTAGTAAAATCAGCAATGCTTTTTCCACAGGAGGTGGAGGAGGTAATTTCGAACAACAAATTCAGGCAATGTTTCTTTTATCATTGCTGATAGATGGTTTCTGCCCGGCTATGAATGAGCAAACAAAGAAAGTTCACTTTCAGGCAAAGCACTTAGGATATGATGTAGATGATCTGGTTGTTATTACTTATAGAAATGAGTTAGAAGGAAAAATGTTATGCCAGATAAAGCACAGTATAACTGCAACCGAAAAGAATAAAATATTTCAAGAAGTTATTTGTGCAGCATGGAATGATTTTAATAAAGAAGATTTCGATCGAGATTGCGATAGAATTGCTTTAGTAACAGCTCAGATTTCGAATAAAGCACAGCAATCTTTAAGGTTTTTGCATGCAGAAGCTATTGGTTCCATAGATGCAGAAGCGTTTATGGAAAAAATAGATATGCCTGTGTTTTCCAATGACGATAATAAAAAAATGTTAGCTGCTATAAAAGAATGCATTTCTTTAGTTAAAGGTTGTGAACCGGAAAATGAAGAACTCTGGAAATTCTGTAAGGTATTCATATTATTGCTATTTGATATGGATTGTGCAGAAAGTGTCAATCGTACATTGTCTGCATCGTTAATTAAATGCAATTCTCCTGAAAATCCCATCTTTGTATGGTCGAGGCTTGTGGAGTATGCAGGTCAATGTAATCAGGCGGCAGCATCTGTTAGTAAAGAAAGTATTGATAGAAATATACGAGAGTTATTTCCGAAAAATAATACTATTCAACTTCCACCTGATCCAATAACAGCAATAGATTTGTTTATTCCTACAATAGCGTTAATTGGAGCATGGAAAGAGGACAATGAATTTGATCGTAAGATGATTGAACAGATATCAGGAATGGAATATTCTGAGTTCGAAGCAAAAGCGCGAACTATGCTTTCACAGAATTCAGAATATTTGCAACTGACGAATGGAAATTGGAAGGTATGTCATAAAGAAGAATTGCTTAATCAATGTAAAAATAAGCTGTTTGACGATTCAATTGGAAAGTTGTTAGAGGCTGTTGATAGCATCTTGCGTCAAAAAAGTAAATGTGTAGCAAGCAAAATGCCATATTTTATTCCGGTTTCAGGTGAGTATGACAATTCACTTGAACTTCGTGGTAATTTAGTAAAAAGTTTGTGTTGGGTAAAGAAAAATCTTTCGGAATTATCACAGTGCAATCAGGAGAAAATAGAAAACAATATATATACGTTGGTAAGCACTTTGCTACAGGATGCCAAGTGGACTACATGGACTAGTTTACGGGATTGTTTACAGAATTTAGCAGAACTTTCACCGGAAGCTTTTTTGAAAGAAGCTGAGCGAGGAATTATAAATAATCCTACAGAAATAGTGAACTTATTTCCACCAAAAAGTGGTGAATTATCAGGAATAAATTATATTTCTAATTTGTTGTGGGCTTTGGAAATCTTGGCATGGTCACCGGAATATCTTGTGCATTCTATAAGTGTATTAGGATTGTTAGAAGCATTACCCTATGAGCGTACAAATTGGACAAATACACCTATAAATTCAATTGTATCGATATTACTTCCTTGGTATCCACAGACAATGGCTGATCTTGAAAAAAGAAAGAATGCATTAAAATGTTTAAAAACTGATAACCCCCGTGTGTTTTGGAGTACACTTAAGAAATTGCTGCCTAATAAGACACGTTCAACATCAGGTAATCCAAGACCGAAATATTTGAAATTAGAGATTCCAGAAGAAGTAAAAGTAACGAATGCAGAAGCCCATGAATGCTATGTGTACTTAGTGGAATTGGCTGTTGATACTGCCCGTAATAAGAATGAAAAACTTATAGAGTTGATAGATCAGTTGGGATATATGTATGAACCAACTCTGACTGATTATTTGGATTGCTTGGAAAATGGTTTTGAATTCGATACAGATGAGAATACTTTTGAAGTCTGGATTAAGTTACGTGAATGTATGGCACGAATAGAGCCAACCGAAGGAAAGGTAATATATAAGCAGATAGACAGAATCCGACAATTGACGGAAAAAATGGAACCAACAGATATAAGAGTGAAACATCGAGAATGGTATTTAGGAAACAGGTATTTGTTTGATAAAGGAAACTATGCAAATAGATGGAAGATGCTAGAGGATAAAAAGTTATCTGCTGTTAAAGAAATATTTGATGAGTATGGAAGTGAAGAAGTAGAACGATTTGGCAGTGCAGTAAAAAATGTGCATGACGTAGCCAATAAACTGGGACATTTTTTGAAACCAAAGGAAATGTCTTCAATAATTGAAAAATGTTTTATAGGAATATTATCGAAAGAATTTACGATTAATTGTCTGATATCTTTTGTGTATACTCAGGGAGCAGAAAAGTTATTGGAAACTTCTTTATGCCATATGGAAGACGAATTTACTTTAGAAATACTTTCTAAAATTCCGTTTTCTTTACAGTTGTTAGATGTGATAAATCAGGTATTAGATGATGATACTGCGTACTGGGAAAAAGCAGTTATGCCATACGGTTGTTACGAAGACGAGACAGAAGCCTTAAAGATAATTGTAGAAAAGCTTGTTGCGTGCAAGCGGTATGTGACAGCTGTTAATATTATTGGACATTCGGAGTGTGAAGCAGTCATTAATGCAGAATGTATATATAAGTTAATGAAACTTGCAGGAACAGAGGAATCAATAGGGGTGGAAACGCTTGATGATTACGCAGTTCAAAAGATTATTGGTTGGTTTCAACAGCAAGAGGATATAGATTTAGAATTACGCAGTGATATTGAATTCATTTATTTACCAATGTTAGACGAGTATTCGGAAGTCAGACCTCGCGCATTAAACACAAGACTAAGTCTTGAGTCGGAATATTTTTGCAGTTTGATTGAGCTGTTTTATAAGGAAAGAAATGGTGAAAAACGGGAAATAGAGTTGAATAAAAGCTTGAGTGATAGATTGTATGAGATACTATTTCAATTTAAAGTTACACCTGGGATTGATTGGAATGGTAATTTTGATGCAAAACGATTTGATTATTGGATGAAGACTGTAAAAACATGGAGCAGGGATAATGATCGATATGAAGTGGCAATGCATACGGTTGGTTCGGGATTGTCATATGCGGAATTAGATGAGGACAAGCTTCCTCAAACGGCAGTTATTGAAGAACTTAACAGAGTAGAGAATGAAGAACTGCGTCGTGGTTATTATTTGGGCATAATTAACCAAAGAGGAGTACACTGGATTGATCCAGAAGGAAAACCAGAGCTTGAATTAGCTGAAGATTATGAAAATAGAGCAAATATTGCAGAGTCAAGAGGATATTCCAGGTATGCAGATATCTTAAGGGGTGTTGCTGATGAATTCAAAAGAGAGGCAAAAAGTAATATTTTAGAAGCAAAAAATGGAGATGATGAATAGGAAGTACTAGATAAAGTATACACTCAAGATTGAAAGGAAGGAAAAAGTGACTATTGAATAATATAGATATTTTTTCTGTTTTTGGAAAAATTGTTTTGGCACTAGGTGGTGCAGGAGCAATAATTGTTGCGGTATCAGGTTTTATTGCAAGATTATGGGCAAAGTGGTTTATGGAAAAACAGAAAAATAAATATCAAAAAGAAAGAGAAAGGGAAAAACATGAAATATACTGCTGATACAAAACCGGGTATGGGGGATCCTTACTGGTATGAATGGTCTGTAGGTCAAAAGTATATTATAGATATGCTGAATCCAGATAACGAAATAAAACATGTAGAACTCCAGGCTGATGTGGCACTTGGGTTAGATGATGTCGTTATTACTTATATGGATGGTCATAAAAAGTTCGTACAGGTTAAGCATACTCGGGCTAATGATACATTAACATTCGGTGATTTAGTAACCATTGATACAAGTAATGTAGATGCGAATAGTCATATTTCATTGCTTGGAGAATTGGCAAAATCATGGAATGAAGAACATTCAAAATATTCCACAACAGATATCCTGTTATTCTCTAATAGAAAGAAAGGCAAAAGGATTGCCCATGCTGGCCCCCAAAGTTCCATTAAGCGTCCTGCTTTAAACTGGTTTATAGATGACTTGTCTAAACAGCTTGAAACAGTAAAGAAATATAACGAATTAGTATTCCCAGGTTATGAGCTTGCATGGGAAGAATGGAAAAAACAGCTAGAGTATATTCCCAACGATGATAAAAAGTTGGAATTCCTAAAACATTTATCTATTTCAACTGATCAAGAAGAACTTGAAGCGTTAGGAGAAACATTAATCGAAAAGCTGAAAAATACATTTAAGACTAATGATGAAATAGCTAGATTACTATTTGTCAGATTGGATCATGCACTGAGAAAGTGGACAACTTCGATACGTGATTCATCAATTGTTTCTGTTGAAGATGTATTAAGAGAATTATCGATTGAAGATGATATCATATCCTATAATCACGATTTAATCCCGTCGGTTCCTTTCTTTGAAAGTCGTCTTTCTGTAGTTGAAGATATTGAAAAGGCATTAAGCTGTCCTCAGAATAGAGTTGTCTTTTTATCTGGTATTCCTGGAACAGGGAAAACAAATATTATCAGTAAACTAAGCGGGAAACGAAATAGTATAGTTAATATTAGATATTATGCATACGAGCCTATTGATCCTCAAAAAGAATATCTTCCAAAAGATGTGTCAAGGCGAGTAGATAATAGTGTCTTTTGGAATGAATTATTCAATCAGTTAAGACGTCAACTATTGGGGAAACTATCTAAATATCGCGTGCCAGTAATTAACAATTTACTACCACAAGAGCAACTCAGAAGTGAATTTTTTAGAATCGCCGCAGAGTATGCACAAGATGAAAATTCGTTGTTTATTGTTGCAATAGACGGAATCGATCATGCAGCAAGAGCAAATGTAAGCGAAAATACTTTTTTGTCAGCATTGCCGAATCCAGAATATCTTCCGGAAAACGTTAAAATAGTTATTGCGGGTCAGCCTAAGGAAGATTATAGAAATTATCCAGAATGGTTATTTAACAATGAAATGGGATACGTTAAGGAAATACATGTTCCATCTATACTTAAGTCCGATATTTATTCATTAGTAGAGAACAAATTTCCGGAGATGGATAATGTTTTTAAGAATCAGTTGACAAATGTTGTTTGTAGATATGCAGATGGAAACACACTGTCAGCAATTTTTGCAGTACATGAAGCGACACAATGTAATGATATTGTTGCTCTTGAACAGAGATTAACGGATAGAAAATTGAGTGGAAACATTCAAGAATACTATAAGGCAATTTGGGATTCTGCAAAAGCAAAATTTCAGATTCCATTTGTGGACTATAAAATGGCAGGAGTTTTTGCCTTTTTTAATGAACCGCTTAATGAATATAAATTACAGAAAATCTTTTCGGAGGAGGGTATTAGTATTTCAGTATGGCGTAATGTACTTAAATCTATGCGCCCGCTATTAGTTGAGACGAATGGTAATTATACAATTTTACATAATGATATTCGCGTGTATTTATCTAGGATTATTGGTCGAGACAATGATTGGATTGAGGAAGTATACTCATTTCTGGCTAGCTACTATATAAATTTGTCAGAAGAGGAAAAAGGATATTCTTACTACAATGATGTTCTTCGTTTTTTAATATATGCTAAAAGAGCTTCTGAGTTTAAGAATATTTTTACACCTGATTTTATTATTTCCTCCTTTGTTTATGGAATTGGAATTAATGAGATTTATTCAAGAGCAAACGATTTTTTAAAAAGAACAATAGATGAGAATGTGATTGACTGGGAGCAAATGAAATGTTTAGCTTTTGGTTATTTGACCATCGATCAGATTGAGAAAAGTCAAAATGAGATTGAAGGCGCAAACTTCCGTACAACAAATCAATACATTCCCGTTAACTCATACGAATGTTATGTAAAACCATTAGCTAGTTGGAATAGTGAAATTATTACATCTGTTTTATCTTTAGCTTCCGATCTAATAGATAATAATCATGCAGATCGAGCTGAGGCATTGCTCTATAACTGGTTCTATGATGTGACACTAGAACAAATATATGATTGCGTAAAAGTTAATGATGGAAACGATGATGGTTGGTTGTCGCCAGAGTATAGAAATATTGGCAATTTAATTGGAAAAACGGCTTGCGCTACTCAAAGCACATTTTTGTTGAAAAATCTATCTGAATTATGTGAAAAAAGCCGTTCGTTTACAGGAGCTGTATGTGATAGTGCTATGAGATCTGCTTTCAAATATTTAGTGGGAAATGATTTATATTCCACACTAGCAGATATTGAATTGATACTATTAGATACATTAGTTGAAGAGATAAAACTGTTATTATCTTCAAATCGCATTAATGATTTAAGACAGACAGAGATAATCTTTAGAGAAAAACTTCAAAAAAAGCCCGCAGGTTTACTGATTTCGTTGTTTGTTCAGATAATAACCGATAATATTTGTTTCTCAGTAGAACAGCATAAATCTTTTCTTGAACAAATTGACACAATCGAGTTGCCCAATACAATGGTGGAAAACCTGATGTCTTATTATAGCATGTTAGCGGTAGTATCAGCATATTTGAGCGAATCAGCTTTATCCAGTGAAGTAGCAAATGAAATAGCTGAACGATATTTAGCTGATCATACTCATTATAAACGTAACTATTTTATACTTTATTTTAATGTATTATGTTACGGCGCAAAATGGTTTTACCAAAAGGAGAACGGGAAAACATCAATTGTGGACCTTTCTGGATTAAAAGTAATGTTGGAAAATCTCTTCCTTAAAGATTGGAATATTCAAGATAGAGATTTCGAGACCCCTCGTTTATTGCCTTACATTTTGCGCGCCGTGATTGTTTTGGCAACAAATGAAAATGATGATAAAATTAAAGAAGTTGTTTTTGATATATGTGAAAGGATTTTTGCCGATAATCCTGTAAATTCTTTTTTTGAAACGGGAATTTTCTTTTATAGGAATAATCCTAAAAGAATCCAAGAGTGGTATGATGACTGGTTGTCTGAAAACGGAAAATTATGGCAAGAGCCATTATACGATAGAAATGCCATTTTAAAACGATTTATTGATGCAAAAAAGATTTATGATCTCAATAATGATATCTACATGGAATTGGCTTTGACTAAATCTTCCTGGTCTGTTATTGGATATGTGTCCCATAAAGAATATTCTGGAGATTTTCTCTTGAACTGGTATAATGCTTTAGTTGATTTGGATGAGGCAAATATCCATCGATTTGCTCGTGAAATAAAAGATGTTTCCGACAAAATAGAACTATTGGGTGATAATCGTATGAGACATCACATTGATAGTAAAATCTTTTCGGATGTTTTCTCTGAAGGAATTAAGGATATAATTAGTTTTTTGAAAAATGAGTACTATTTTTCTCAAGCAATGAAGTCGCCTTATTATCTCGTTGACGGATTAACTGGTTATTTGAGAAAGAATAATCCAAATCGAGAACAGCTGTTATTGATTTGGACTACTGGCATGGTTTTATTAGATTGGAGATTAGAGGACAACCATTCCTCAATCGCAGCCCTTCAAAAAGCTATAGAAATATGTGCATTGAGAAATGGTTATTGTGACATACATTCTGATTTATCTTTACTCGGACCAGCTTATATTAATCTTATGAGAGATCCAGTTAAGTACATAATTCCGGATAGATGGGTAGATAACACTTCATTTTCTGAAGAAACAACTTCTGTAGAATACTACGAGCAAATGATACATGAATATGTTCAGGACAAATCATATTCTTCTACTGCTATACTAGAAGCATGTGAATCATTGCATAATAAAGATGCGCTCAAAGAAAGTGTTGTTCTGGAAATTATGGAACATGAATTTTTCAAGGAGTCGTCAAGTATTGAGCGGAACAGTCTGCTAGAGTATTTAATTAGTTTCGGAAAAGCAGAAGAGACTGATGTTCTAATTAGGAAGTACTTGGGAATGCTTCTTCAGCGAGATCATTATTATTGTGCATTGGATGTTCCTGCACTGGTGCTTTGGAAAATGAAACAGCTTTCTCCAGAATATGGCATTAATGGAATGAAACAGATTCTCGATATGCATCGTAGTTGGAGAACTGCAGCAGGACATATAAAGGATGTAGAACTTACAAATGAAATAATTTTTACAAAACTAGTAGACTGGAATGAGAGCACTGACTTATATACTCTGTTTTTAGATATAGCATTGCTTCTAATAAAGTCTGAAGATGCAGATGTTGCAAGAACCGCACTTGCTGGAGTATTTGCAACTCTTCGAGTTGAGCCAGGTTATATTAATTTCATCGAAAAAATGTGGGATTCTTTTCATTATCGCGCAAAAGAATGGATATTAATGATTTATGAACTTCTATGGGATTATAGAGAAGATTTTCATGATAATATGCTTACAATTCTAAAGAAGCATTGTGAAGATGAAGATTTTAATGTTTCATTATATTCGAACCTGCTGCTTGAGAATTATAGTTCGGATGATTCATTTAAATATATAAGGAACAGTAAATCTTATTTTGACGAGATTCCAAATCGCGGGCATAAATTGTTCATAAAGAAAAATCGGCCATCGCCATGGATTAATGGATATGACTGTGTTATGGAACAAATAGAGTTATTGTCTGAAAGACTAGAGGTTGATGGAGAGCATCTAGAAAAAAGAGTTGCGGATTACTGTGATAAAATACCAGATACTGTACAACTAATCAAGTTAGGAAGGAAGTGGCGGGGATGTAGGGTCGTTTGTGAAAATCCGAATCGATCTTTCTTAAGAGTTCTTTACAAAGATTGGTATAATCATAAATTTGATTGGGAAGAAACGGAATTGGGAAGGATTGTATTATCTGCTTCAGAACCATACTGTTTATTGATAACACCACAATTATGGACTTATAACAATGGTTATTTATTAAATCCGCCTGAAAGTTTTATTTCATCTTCGTCGGTAGAACAAAAGAAACAGATTCATGATATTTTATTTGAAGGCGTCGATGATACAGAAACTGTTCTGGCAGGGGGAATTATAGATTATACCCATAAAGAAGAGATATTTGGCTTTATGGTTTCGTATTTTTCTATTCCAGGACTTCCTTCAAAATATGCAGCTCACTGTTATGAAAGAAATTCACGATTATTATTGCAATCACGCCCAGATTTTTCAGAACAGGAACATTATAATATTACTTTGCATCATAATGGAATTGAAAGTTTTCAAGGAAGCAATATCATGTGCGGTTTTAGCAAAATATCCTTGGATGAGTTTCATTGGCATATTAACATTACAGTAAATGGTATGAGGTTATTTAATGAAGGTGGACAAGAAATAGGAAGATTTGAATATTATTATGGGCAAAGAGGGAATATGGGAAATAGATATATTAGTAACCAACCGCTATTGCAACGATGGGTTGTTTCAAAAGATGCTATTTCAAAAGCTCGTTGTATAGTGGGATGTCCTAATAATATAAAAATCAATCATGCTTTTGACTCCGTTATTCGAAAATATGAGGATTAAAAGATGCTGTTACTTACAAAGAAGATATTGTTCAAGATAATGAGCTTAATATCCTCGTAAGTAATTGATATTTGGTGTCATAGTTCATAAATGACGTATAAAAGAATAAACAAACAATAAATGAACAATAATTAAAATTGTAATAACTTGCATGCATGAAAATAATCAATTTCCCCTCTTGACATATTCCGGTACCGGTAAGACATACGCCTCCGCATTCGCCATGCGAGAACTGGGATTCCAGAGAGTGTTATTTCTGGTACACAGAAATCAGATCGCGAAGCAGGCGAAGAAGTCATTCCGCAAGGTATTCAGTAGACAAGTTTCGATGGGACTGGTGACGGGAAAATATCAGGAATATGACAAGGACTTTATTTTTGCAACAATCCAGACATTGAGCAAAGAGGAGAATTTGTATCGGTATGAGAAGAATACATTTGATGCAATCGTAATCGACGAAGCCCACCACAGCGCCGCCAACAGCTACAAAAAAGTCCTGGACTATTTCGAACCCAAGCTGTGGCTTGGTATGACCGCAACGCCAGATAAACGAGACGACAACCTGGAAGGCAGGAACATTTACGAAATCTTTAATCATCAGATTGCATACGAGATCCGTCTGCAGGATGCGATGGAGGAGGATTTGTTGTGTCCGTTCCACTATTTTGGAATTACGGATCTGGATATTATTGCAGATGCGGGGAAATCATCCGAAGAAAAGGTGGAGAACTTCCGCTATCTGACATCCGAAGAGCGTGTGGAAAATGTCATGAAACAGGCGGAATATTTCGGATACAGTGGCGACCGCGTGAAGGGGTTGATTTTCTGTAGCCGGATTGATGAGGCGAAGGAATTATCGAAGAAATTCAATGCCAAGGGCTGGCGGACGCTGGTGCTGAGCGGTAGTGATTCGGAAGAAGCGAGAGCAGTAGCGATCGAACGGCTGGCAGGAGAAGAATCCGAGGATGCCCTGGACTACATCATTTCCGTAGACATATTTTCCGAGGGTGTGGACGTGCCGGAGATCAATCAGGTCATCATGCTTCGTCCAACAGAGTCGCCGATCGTGTTCATCCAGCAGCTTGGCCGTGGACTTCGAAAAGCCGAGAACAAAGAATATGTCGTTGTACTGGATTTCATCGGAAATTACCGGAATAACTTTATGATTCCGATTGCGCTGTCCGGTGACCGCAGTTATAACAAGGACAATATCCGCCGCTATGTCACGGAAGGCGGCAGAGTGATTCCGGGTGCGAGCACGATTCATTTCGATGAGATTTCCAGAAAGCGGATCTTCCAGGCGATTGATAATGCGAACTTCAGTGATATCAAATTAATCCGGGAGAATTATACGAATCTGAAGAATAAGCTGGGGCATATCCCGGCGCTTGCGGATTTTGATAAATATGGGGAAATGGATGTGCTGCGGATCTTCGACAATAACAGTCTGGGTTCGTATTATAAATTCCTTGTGAAATACGAAAAGGAATATACCATCCGGCTGTCAGAAGACGAAGAAAAAGCAATCGAATTCATTTCCAAAAAGCTGGCAAGTGGCAAGCGGATTCATGAGCTAGAATTGTTGAAACGTACGTTGCAGTATCGCCATGGAATCATTGGACGTCTGCGGAAGCATTTATCCGAGAAGTATCATTGTGAGATGGACGAGTACTGTACGGAAAATGTGATCAATATGATGACCAATGAATTTCCGACGAGCGCAGCAAAGAAGACTTACGCACAGTGTGTATTTCTGAAGAAGGAACAGGATGATTATGGCATTTCTGATGTGTATGGGAAAATGTTACAGAATCCGGAATTCTGTGCGATTCTGGAGGAACTGGTGGACTTCGGAATCTCGAGATATAAGGTCAATTACAGTTACCAGTATCAGGATACGAATCTGGTATTGTATCAGAAATATACATATGAGGATGCCTGCCGTCTGCTGAACTGGGAGAGAAATGAAGTGCCGCTGAACATCGGCGGTTACAAATATGATAAGAAGACTAAGACATTTCCGATATTCATTAACTACGATAAGCAGGACAATATCAGCGATACCACGAAATACGAAGATCATTTCGTAGCAGAGAACCGGCTGATCGCGATTTCCAAAAGCGGAAGAAGCATGGACTCAGAAGATGTGCAGAATTTCCTGAACGCAACAGAACGTGGCATAGATGTGCAGCTGTTTGTAAGAAAGAATAAGGATGATAAGATATCCAAGGAATTCTATTATCTGGGCCGTGTGATCGCGACCGGGAATGCGAAGCAGTTCGTGATGCCGAATACGGATAAGACGGCGGTGGAGATCGAATGGGAGCTGGAGACTCCGGTGAGAGAAGATATTTATCAGTATATTGTGAATGAATAGAGACTGTTACAGGAAGATTTTTGACGGGAGATAAATGGTAAGATGAAGACGATTAGAGTTGTGGCAGCAGTGATAAAGGCAGTAAAGGAAGACGGAAGAACGATGATATTCGCAACGCAGCGCGGATATGGCGAGTTCAAAGGCGGATGGGAATTCCCAGGCGGCAAGATCGAAGCCGGGGAGACGCCGCAGGAAGCGTTGAAGCGTGAGATCATGGAAGAACTGGATACGGAAGTTGCGGTTGGTGAATGGATCGAGACAGTGGAGTATGATTATCCGGGATTTCATCTTTCGATGGATTGCTTCTGGTGTGAGATCGTGAAAGGGGATCTGGTGCTGAAGGAGCATGAGGCAGCCAGATGGCTGACCAGGGAGGAGCTTACGGATGTGGAGTGGCTACCGGCGGATGTGGCGGTTGCGAGGTAGTGTAAATTATTCTGTGTAAACCTCTCAGATTGATGATAAAATCGTAGGTTTATAGAATACTAAAATATAATGTGATGGGCTGAATGGCATCTCTTGCTGTTCAGCCCGTTGTCTATTTAGTAGCATGGATTCTATTGCATATCAAGGGCACCCGATAAAATCGGGTGTTTATTTACCCTTGATATGTGATTGGATCTATGCTTAGTCGATATCCACCGGCTGGATCCGATCCCCAAAATAGATGCATAACTGATCCAGTGTCAGACCCCAGTCCCAAGCCTTTCCAGTCCATTTTTTTGTGACATCCATCATTGCCAGATAGAGCATCTTGAAAAGGGCATCATCCGTCGGAAAAATAGTCTTGGATTTCGTAACCTTGCGTAGCTGGCGGTTAAAATTTTCGATGGAATTTGTAGTATATATTAATTTACGTATCTCAGATGGATATTTAAAATATGTGGATAATTGTGTCCAGTTATTTCTCCAGGATCCAATGGAAGCAGGGTACTTTTTACCCCATTTTTCTTCCAGATCATCCAGGGCTGTGAGTGCAAGATCCTCTGTATCTGCTTTGTAAACCAGCTTTAAATCTGCCATAAATGGTCTTAGATCTTTGTAAGAAATAAACTTTGTTGAATAACGAATCTGATGTACAATACACCTCTGGATCTCTGCCTGCGGGAATACTGCATGAATCGCATCCCCGAATCCGGTCAATCCATCCACAGATACGATCATGATATCCTCTACACCTCGGTTTTTTATCTCGTTGAGGACGGACAACCAGTATTTTGCACTTTCATTTCCTCCTACCCACATGCCGAGGACCTCACGTTTTCCGTTCAGTTTAACACCTATAGCAACGTAAACTGCCTTTTTTACCGTTCGATTGTCCTCCCGAACATGGAAATGTACCGCATCCATAAAAACAATGGCATATTTTCTTTCCAGCGGCCGGTTTTGCCATTCTTTTGCGATAGGAAGGATTCGATCTGTCATATGTGATATCATTTCTGCTGATGCATCCACACCATAAACATCTTTGAGATGAGCGGAGATATCTCTTGTCGTCATTCCTTTTGCATACATAGAAAGTACCTGATCTTCAATGTTTGAGATATCTGTCTGATTCTTTTTCACAATCTGCGGTTCAAAATCTCCCTTTCGATCTCGTGGTATATCCAGATCGATCGTTCCCATTGAAGAGGTGACAGTTTTAGGACTATAACCATTACGGCTATCGTCTGTCTCTTTGTTCTTGTAGTCATACTTGGAATATCCAAGGTGATCATCCATTTCAGCTTCTAACATACCTTGCAGCGTTTCGCCTAACAGGTCTTTCAGCATGTCCTGGATATCCTGAGCATCCTTTGGTTGATAGTGTTCCAACAAGCTGTTGATGAACGCTTTGCGTTCTGGATCCATTTTTCTTCTTCGTGCCATAAAAAAATCCTCCTGAATTGATATTTATTTTAACATCAATCCAAGAGGATATATAGCTCTTTTAGAGTTTACACAGAATTAATTACAGTCTCTAATAAATTTTTGTATCGTCAGTCATGCTATGGCTGGCGATATTTTATGCTGCTTTTGTATATTGCTCATGATATTTCATTGGTGTCATTACATGCAGTTTCCTTTGAAGTCGTTGGTTGTTGTAGTAATCTATGTAATTAGCTATCGCAGTAATCAAAGAGCTTCTGTCATTAAAACGCTGTTTATAATACATTTCTCGTTTTAGAATTCCCCAAAACCCTTCCATTGGTCCATTGTCAATACAGTGGGCAACTCTAGACATACTCTGCTTCATATGATGTTTTTTTAATCTAGTATAAAACTGTGCGCTTGTATATTGAAAGCCTCGATCAGAATGAACTAATGGGTGTGCATCTGGCTCCTGACGAACAGCCTCATCAAACGTGTCCATAACTAATGGATTATCATTATGATCGCTGATTTTAAAGGAAACAATCCTTCTATCATATAAATCTAAAATAGCACTCAGATAAACTTTATGAACTTCTATTCCGTTGTAGTATTTAAATTCAGAAACATCTGTAAGCCACTTTTCATTCGGTTTTTCGGCGTGAAATTCACGGTGTAAATAGTTTTTTGCTATGTGATCAGGATTTCTGTCTCCTCTGGTACAACTCTTAGGTTTCCATTTAATATTTGATTTTATATCGTATTTCCTACAAATACGAAGTACTCGTTTATCATTCACATGAATTCCTTTATGTCCATCTAATTCATCACGAATCCTTCGGTATCCCATATCTGGATGCTGGTGATGAATCCTTTGGATTTCAGTGGATAGTCTTTCGTTTCGAAGTTCATTATTACTTTTCGGATATTTTCCCCAGCGGTAATACGCAGAACGTGTAACATTAAGATATTTACAAAGTCTATCTATGGGATAATGCTTAGTAGACGATAGTTTTTGGATGGCTTCATATTCGGCTAACCGATGGATTAAAGATAGCGACCCCTCCTTTCCAGTTCTCTGACTTTTTTTAACAGATCATTCTCCATTTGTAAGTCTAGATTTCTTCTTTCCAGTTCAGCTATCTTGTCACGTAGCTCTTCTTCAGGTGTTCTGCTTGGAAGAGAAGCTATACGACGTCCACGTCTGTCTTCCAGACCCGCTTGACCCATCTTTTCGTATCGTATTACCCAATTGCGAACTTGTTGATAGGAACAATCATATTTGAGTGCCATTGCACCATAATTCTTATCATTTGCAAGACAATCTGTTACTATTTTTAATCTCTCATCAAGTGTAGTGTTCTTTGCCTTTTTCATGTAAGCACCTCCAGTGGATGTTTTTAATATTCCACCAGAATTATACACCTTAATCCAATCGGAAAGCTGTCTGTGTGAACGAATTCCGTATTTTGTGCAAATATCCTGAAGAGATCCTTCTCCGTTAAGATAATCATTTATAGCAGATATTTTTAAATCTTTTGAATAAGATTTGTTTTTCGGTTGATTGAGTAATCCAGTTGGTCCATCATACTGATAAATAGAAATCCAATTTCGAATACTATGATGATCAACTCCCAATTCTTTTCCTGCTTGCTGTATGCCAATTTCTCCTGCAAGGTAGCGTTCGACTATTTTTACTTTTTCTACTGGTTCTATCTTACTCTTTCTGAACATGAAAATACCCCCATATAGGACTTTTATATTTCATTGTCCTATATGAGGGTAGCATATCAAACTGCAGTGGATATTTTTAATATCTGTTTATTTTATTATGTGCATTGCGCTTCGAACGAGCCTTCACAGACGTTACCTTAGTAGTTAACTCAGCCCAGGCACCCTTACGGCACCCGGAAGATTCCACTTAATGCTGCTTCATTCCTGACCTGACATGGTTCATGGAGTTCCGTCGCGTAAGACCCAAACATCAACGCCACTTTCCAAGGGCAGCTCTGCAAAAACAAGCCCTCTGCGCAATATCACCCCTGCTATAGCGGATTGCAGGTGCAAGGTACCGCTAACACCCCGGCTGCACAGCTCAATATTTTAACGTGTTCCGGACAAAAAGTCAATGGAAATGTTGTAAAAAAGGCGATACCAATTTATAATACCTAGATATATGATGATTTATCTTATCCGGTATATGACCGGAGGAGAGATTCTGATCTGGAGGAAAGCATAATGAAGATATTACTGGCAGCAGTCAATGCAAAATATATACATTCCAATCTAGCGGTCTACAGTCTGAAAGCCTATGCCGAAGATCCGGCGGTGGAGATCGGGGAGTACACGATCAATCAGCAGAAGGATGATATCCTGATGGATATCTATAAGAGAAAACCGGACATCCTCTGCCTTTCCTGCTATATCTGGAACCTGGATTATATAGAGGAGATTGTGTTGGAAATCGGAAAATTACGCCCGGATATGCCAATCTGGCTTGGTGGTCCGGAAGTTTCCTATGATGCGCAGGATGTGTTAAGACGTCTACCGTGTGTCAAAGGTGTAATGAAAGGGGAAGGAGAGAAGACATTTAAAGAAATTTGCCGGATATACCGAAATGAATTCGAAAAAAAGAAAGAGAATGTGGATAACTCCTGGAAAAAATCAGAGAGTGTGGATAACCAGTTAAAAAATGTTATAGGCATTACTTTCCGGACAGAAGAAAATGAAATCATCGATAAACCATGGCGGCCGATCATGGATTTAAGTGAGGTTCCGTTTGTCTACGACCACATAGAAGATTTTGAACACAAAATTATCTATTATGAGACAAGCAGAGGCTGTCCATTCTCCTGCAGCTACTGTCTGTCTTCGGTAGACAAGCGCCTGCGGTTCAGAGATATAGAACTGGTAAAGAAGGAACTGCGGTTTTTCCTGGACCATAATGTTCCGCAGGTGAAATTCGTCGATCGTACATTTAACTGTAAGCACGATCACAGTATTGCAATCTGGAAATATATCATGGAGCATGATAATGGAATCACAAATTTCCATTTTGAGATTGCGGCAGATATTCTGAATGAGGAAGAACTGGAATTGTTAGAACAGATGCGCCCCGGACTGGTACAGCTTGAAATAGGTGTGCAGTCAACAAATCCGAAGACGATTAAAGAGATCCACAGAGTTATGGATTTTGAAAAAGTATCCAGAATCGTGAGGAGAATCCAGGAGAGAGGAAATGTACACGAACATCTGGATCTGATTGCGGGACTTCCATACGAAGATGTGGAAAGCTTCGCACATTCTTTTGATGATGTCTACGCATTAAAACCAGAACAACTCCAGTTAGGATTCCTGAAAGTGCTGAAAGGATCATTTATGCAGGAACATCAGAAGGAATATGGAATTGTGCACAAAGCGCATCCACCGTATGAAGTACTTTATACAAAATGGATTTCTTATGAAGATGTATTGAGGCTGAAAGGCGTGGAAGAGATGGTAGAAGTGTATTATAACAGCCGTCAATTCACGAACACGATGGAAGAACTGGAAAAAGAATATGATTCTGCATTTGATATGTATGACCGGCTTGCCGCTTATTATGAGGAAAATGATTATAATTCAGTTCAGCACAAGCGGAGTGCTAGATATGAGATCCTGTTAAATTATGTGAGAAAATATCACAAAGAAAAAGAAGATTTATTCCGGGAAGTGCTCACTTATGATTATTATCTGCGTGAAAATGCAAAGAGCCGTCCAGCATTTGCCGGAGAATATCCGGTAACGAAAGATGCTGCAAGAGCATTTTATGAGACAGAAGAGGAGACGCATGAGTACCTTCCGGATTATGGAAAATACGACAGAAATCAGATGCGTAAAATGACGCATCTGGAATATTTCAAACTGACAGATACATATATTTTATTTGACTATCAGAACAGAAATCCTTTGAATCAGGAGGCAAGAGTCTGTAAGATAGAGAAAATTAAATTATGAAAAGAGCGTACGATCTGCAGTGCAAGAAGTCCGAAATGTGAGGATTGTTTCTTGCAAAAATATTGTAAAGAGTATAAAATGTAGAGAAATACGTTACTGTTTACGTAAAAATTGATAAGAATGAGAAGAAGCAGTAACGAAAATAAAATCAAAGAAGGTAGAAGAATGAATTTCAACAATAAAAGAACAAGAAGAATTGTATCAATTGTTGTGCTTATCGTCATCATTGCCATGGTAGCAACGATGATTATTCCGTATCTTGTATAAATATAAAAGGGGAACATAATAAATATGAAGTTAGAGACACAGACAGAACAGCTTATAAGCGAAACAGTTACCGTCTACGGTTTATCTCCGCAGATCGGTGTCCATGCACTTGCACAGACTGTGAACGCACTGGCGGCACAGGGTGCAGTGTTCTCTGTCTGCCCTGATATAACAGAGGATGAGGAGCAGGAAGCGGATATCCGGAGTGTGGATATGCAGGATACGCATGAACCATCTGCAGGCATTAGTGTACAGATCGCCTATCCGGAATACGTGTTCAAATCCAGAATCCACAAGATTGAAAAGCTTCTCAAAAAAGCATGCAAAAAGTATAATATCATGCTTGCAGGAGTACAGGCATCTGTCAATCCGGCGGTTCGGGCGATCGCAGTGACGGTTACAGGAATCGCAAAGGCTCCAAAGGAAGAAGCATGGAACCGGGAAACCGCACGAGCCTGTAAGGATATTGTGTTCGCAGGGCATGCAGGAATGGATGGTATGCTCCGGATCACGGAAGAAAAAGAACAGGAACTTAAGACTCGTTTTGCGCCGGTTTTCATGAAGCAGATAAAGTCATACGGACAGCAGATATTTGCTCCAAAAGAAATCGAAGCCGCAAAAGCCGGGGGCGCATTTGTCGTACGTCAGGTCGCAGATGGCGGGATCTTGGCAGCACTGTGGAATCTGGCACTGGAATTAGAGCAGGGACTGGATCTTGATATGAAGAAAATCAGTATTTTACAGGAAACGATCGAGGTATGTGAACATTTCCGGCTGAATCCATATCAGATGATATCTACAGGAAGTTTTCTGGCTGTGACTGACAATGGGGAAGTACTGGCAGATGCGCTGAACAATCAGGGGATTACAGCAGCAGTAATCGGACATACAACAGACAACAACGATAAGATCTTAAGAAATGGAGAAGAGATGCGTTATATCGACCGTCCGGCTCCGGATGAGATCTTGAAGCTATATAGCGGAGGTATGAATGATGGAAGAATTAAGAAAGCAGATACTCCTGTATCTGGAGAAGCATAGCAGGGTGGACCTCGGAGAACTGGCAGTTCTTCTTGGAACCGACGAAGTAACTGTAGCAAATGAGATTTCTGCCATGGAAAGAGCAAAGATCATCTGTGGCTATCATACACTGATCGACTGGGATAAGACAGGAACAGAGTATGTGAATGCCCTGATCGAAGTAAAAGTAACACCACAGCGTGACACGGGATTTGATAAGACAGCAGAACGGATCTGTAATTATCCGGAAGTATCAGCCGTATATCTGATCTCCGGTGATTTTGATATGATGGTTCTGATCGAAGGCAAGACTTTGCAGGAAGTGTCAAAGTTTGTATCAAGTAAATTATCACCGATCGAAGATGTCACAGGAACCAGCACACAGTTCGTACTGAAGAAATATAAGGATCACGGAACAATCATGTTCGGACAGAAAAAAACAGAAAGGATGCTTGTAACACCATGATGAGAAATCCATTATCTAAGAAAATCACAGGCATCGAACCATCTGGAATCCGGAAATTCTTTGATCTGGTAAGTGAGATGCCTGACGCAATATCCCTTGGTGTAGGAGAACCTGATTTTGACACACCATGGAGAATCAGGGAGGAAGGTATCTACACCCTGGAACAGGGCAAGACTTTCTATACATCGAATGCAGGTCTTAAAGATCTGAAGATCGAGATCAGCAAATATCTGGAACGTAAGATACATGTAGAATATGACCCGGATCATGAGATCATGGTGACGGTCGGAGGAAGTGAAGGAATCGATGTGGCACTGCGCGCAATGCTGGATTTGGGAGATGAAGTCCTGATCCCGCAGCCGAGCTATGTATCGTATGTACCGTGTACCATTCTGGCAGACGGTAATCCGGTTGTTATTCCGCTTCAGGAAAAGAACGAATTCAAACTGACGGCAGAAGAACTGGAGGCAGCAATCACGCCAAAGACAAAAATGTTAGTCATGCCATTCCCGAACAACCCGACAGGATCAATCATGACAAAAGAAGATCTGGAGCCAATTGCGGAAGTTGTGAAAAGACATGACCTGTATGTGCTTTCGGATGAGATTTACTCCGAACTTACATACAAGACAGAGCATGTGTCTATTGCATCTCTTCCGGGAATGCAGGAAAGAACACTGGTAATCAACGGATTTTCCAAAGGATTTGCCATGACGGGATGGAGACTTGGTTATATCTGCGGACCGTCTGTGATCATAGAACAGATGTTGAAGATCCATCAGTTTGCGATCATGTGTGCGCCGACCAACAGCCAGTACGCAGCCATCGAAGGCTTGCGTCACTGCGAAGATGAAGTGCAGCAGATGAGAAATGCATACAACCAGAGAAGAAGATATCTGGTAAATGAATTTGCGAAGATGAAGCTGGAATGCTTCGAGCCATTCGGTGCATTCTATATCTTCCCAAGTATCAAAGAATTCGGTATGACTTCCGAAGAATTTGCAATGCGTTTCCTGGAAGAGGAGAAGGTTGCGGTCGTACCGGGAAGTGCGTTTGGTGAGAGTGGGGAAGGATTCCTGCGTGTATCGTATGCGTACTCACTGGAAGATCTGAAAGAAGCGATTGGAAGACTCAGTCGGTTTATTGAGAGACTGAGAAGCCAGAAGTAAGGTTGACGTAAGCTGATTTGAAGAGAATTTAAAAGAAATAATAGAAATAGAAAAGCCGTCAGGGAATGTTAATGTATGAATTAGAATTATATTCCCTGACGGCTTTTGTTATTGCTATGCAGCTTCTGCAGATATCAGAAAATACAGGATGAATTGTATAATCCGGAATTTACTCTTACATTTTTGGAAAAAATCTTGACTTGGAGCGAACTCCAAGTGCTATAGTAATGAACGGAAAGGTGGTGTCTGGATTGACGATAAAAGAAGTAAGTGAAACATATGACATTTCCGCTGATACCCTGCGTTATTATGAACGCATCGGCATGATACCGGAAGTAACACGTACGGCAGGCGGAATCAGAGACTATCAGGAATCAGACCTTGGATGGGTGGAGCTTGTGATCTGTATGAGAAAAGCAGGACTTCCCGTGGAGGCACTGATCGAGTATGTAAAATTATATCAGGAGGGCGACGAGACATTTGAAGCAAGACTTCAGCTTCTTTCGGAAGAAAGAGAGAAGTTAGAAGAGCAGAAAGCGCAGATAGAGTCAGCGATCAACCGGCTGAATTACAAAATTTCCAAATACGAAGAAGCAGTAAAGACAGGAGTATTAAACTGGGAGGAGAATAGTTCATGTATATAGAAAAGATTAACGGACCAGAAGACGTAAAGAAATTAACCGTAGACGAGATGACCGTAATGGCAGGTGAGATGAGAGAAGCACTGTTAAAGAGAGCCAGTATCCACGGCGGACACTTCGGACCAAACTTCGGTATGGTAGAGGCAACGATCGCACTGCATTATGTATTCGAGTCACCAAAAGACAAGATTGTATATGACGTATCACACCAGACCTATCCGCACAAGATGCTGACAGGAAGAAAGGATGCATATCTCTATGAAGAACATTACGATGATGTGTCCGGCTACAGCAATCCAAATGAAAGTGTACACGATCATTTCACTGTAGGTCATACATCTACATCCGTCAGCCTCGCGTGTGGACTTGCAAAAGCAAGAGACCTGAAAGGGGAAGAAGGAAATGTGATTGCAGTGATCGGTGACGGTTCCTTAAGCGGCGGTGAAGCACTGGAAGGACTGGACTATGCAGTAGAATTAGACGGAAATCTGATCATCATTGTAAATGACAATGATATGTCCATCGCAGAAAACCACGGCGGATTATATGGCAACTTAAAATTACTCCGTGAGACAAACGGACAGGCAGAATACAACCTGTTCAAGGCTATGGGACTGGATTACATTTACGTGGATCACGGAAATGCTGTCGGAGACCTGATCGAAGCATTCCAGAGTGTCAAAGACAGCAGGAAACCAGTTGTTGTCCATATCAATACCTTAAAAGGAAAAGGATATGCACCGGCAGAGCAGAACAAAGAAGTATGGCATTATAATGGACCATTTCATATCGAGACAGGTGAGCCGTTATACGAAATGACAGAAGAAGACTATTCGGATATTTCCATGAATTATCTTTTGGATAAGATGAAAAAAGATCCGGCAGTGGTAGCGATCACATCCGGAACACCGACTGTTATGGGGTTCACAGAAGATAAGAGAAAAGAAGCAGGAAAACAGTTCGTAGATGTCGGTATCGCAGAAGAGACAGCCGTAGCACTGGCTTCCGGAATTGCCGCAAATGGTGGAAAACCGGTTTATGGAGTATACAGTACATTTGTACAGAGAACTTATGACCAGATCGCACAGGATCTCTGCATTAATAACAGCCCGGCAACTATTGTAACATTCTGTGGTTCGGTATACGGAATGAATGATGTGACACATCTCGGACTATATGACATTCCGATGATGGCAAATATTCCGAATCTGGTATACCTTGCTCCGACAACCAAGGAAGAGTACCTGGCAATGCTTGATTGGAGTATCGAGCAGAATGAGTATCCGGTAGGAATCAGACTTCCGGGCGGCAGTGTGATCTCAGACGGAAAAGAGATTACAAAAGACTTCGGTGATCTGAACAAATACGAAGTAACTCAGAAAGGTTCTAAGGTTGCAGTGATTGGACTTGGAACATTCTACGGACTTGGCAAAGAAGTTGCAGAAGAGCTTAAAAAAGAGATTGGAACAGATGTAACTGTGATCAATCCATACTACATTACAGGCATTGATGCAGAACTTCTGGAAGAGCTTAAGAAAGACCATGATGTTGTGATCACTCTGGAAGATGGAATCCTTGACGGTGGCTTCGGTGAGAAGATCGCAAGATTCTATGGAGATTCCGATATGAAGGTTTTGAACTTCGGACTGAAGAAAGAATTCCTGGACCGCTATGATGTGGCAGAAGTTCTGAAAGAGAATCATCTGACGAAAGAGCAGATCGTGGAAGATGTGAAAAATATAATTAATATTATTTAATAATTGAATAAAATACGCGTGTGTGATACACTACTATAAACAACCGCAATAAGGGTGGAAGGCCTCCTAAGATACATAGATAGGAGGTGGTGAAATGAACAATAGAAATTTTGACTTTAAAGATTTAATGCAATTTGGTATGTTCATAATATCACTACTGACTTTTATATATTTGATATGTCAGTAGGAAATAGAAAACCCACCCTCTAAAAAGTCTTGGCGGGACTGGGTGGATTTCTACTACTCAAATATGGCCAACCACTTTGAGCGGTTGTTTTTTCTTTATAATTATAATATCATAGAAATATATCTTTAGCAAGTAATATAAAAGCAAAAGGAAAATTTTTGCTTGTAATTTGTTGGTATGCCAACAGCTAAAATCATGTAAAATAAGATAGAATCATACTATCAACAATTTTAAAAATACATGTGAAAAGAAAGCGAGGACATACACATGGATCATATATATGATGTAATCATCCTTGGCGCCGGTCCGGCGGGCTTAAGCGCAGGATTATATGCAGGCAGAAGCAGACTGGACACTTTAATTATTGAAAAAGGACAGGCCGGCGGCCAGATTATCAACACAGACGAGATAGAAAACTATCCGGGACAGATTGTAGAAGGAGAGACAGGTGTTTCTCTTGTACGGAGAATGTACGAACAGACAGAGCAGTTCGGAGCAGAACATGTCCGTGATACAATTACAAATGTGGAACTGGACGGAGAGATCAAAGTTCTGACAGGGGAAAAAGATACCTATCAGGCAAAAAATATTATCATCGCAACCGGTGCATACGCAAGACCGATCGGATGCAAAGGAGAGCAGGAGTACAAAGGACGCGGCATCTCTTACTGTGCGACCTGTGATGCGAACTTCTTTACAGATCTGGAAGTCTATGTAGCCGGCGGTGGTGATGCGGCGGTGGAAGAAGCGCTGTATCTTACAAAATTCGCCAGAAAAGTTACGATCATCCACAGAAGGAATGAGCTGCGTGCAGCAAAGTCCATCCAGGAAAAAGCATTTGCCAATTCGAAGATTGCATTCCTGTGGGATTCGGTAGTGGAAGAAGTGGGCGGTGACGGACTGCTCCAGACGATGACTGTGAAGAATGTAAAGACCGGGGAGCTTACGAAGATAGAAGCCGATCCGAAAGACGGACTGTTCGGACTGTTTGGATTCATCGGTATGATCCCGAATACCGGCGTGTTTGCAGATAAAGTAGAGACGGATGACAAGGGATACATTAAGACGGATGAGGACATGCATACCAATGTGCCTGGCGTCTATGCGGTAGGAGATGTAAGAGTCAAAAGCCTGCGTCAGGTAGTGACTGCAGTGGCAGATGGTGCGATTGCGGCAGTGCAGGTGGAGAGAAGCATGTCAGAGTATTAGGAATATCCGGCAGAAATGATAATATTTTCTGCCGGATGTTTTTTTATAGCCATGCGTTCGTAAAGAGTTGCCAGTGGTAATTTCTGTATGAAATACGTTTTTCAAGAAGTTGTCTTCGGAGTAACCTCCCGGCTCCGGTACTTCGCCGGAGTAATATGCAGCTCTTTCTTAAACGCCCGGATAATCATCCATCTGATGAAGAGCTACTGGGGCAAGATGATCTCGCTCGGTGCGGATACCTACTGGGAAGCATTCGATCCGGATCAGCCGGCGGATTCTTGCGTATAACAATACATTCAAAAACCGCTAATGGCAAATGTTTTGCTTTAGCGTGAATAAAATAAGATGAAATGGAATAATATATAATAAAATATAGAAAATACACTTGATAAATGGAATGATATATAATAGAATATGGAAAACAATGCTAGAAATATAGATTCCCCTATAGTTCGTCGTACGTTCGGAAGAAGGAGATGATTTTATGACTGTAGAAGAGATGAAAAAGAAGAAAACAGAATTAGGTTTCAGTTGCGAGCAGATATCAGATCGTTCCGGGGTACCATTGGGAACGGTACAAAAGATATTCAGCGGAATAACCAAGAGGCCAAGATATGACACAATTTGTCAGTTGGAAAAAGCATTTCCGATTGAACATATTATATTTACGGATAATTCTGGACGAGATTACAAAGCGTCTGGAAACATGACATCACCAGAATATATGAAAGAATCTGCTTCTGATCCATATTCTGATATGATAAAAGAAAGAACATCGGCTTATCACATTTACGGAGATGGAGCAGATCATGAGGATGATATCTGGAAGCATTTCCATGGGAAAAAGCAGGGAGAATACACTCTGAGAGAATATGAAGCGATTCCGGACGAATATAGAGTAGAATTGATTGATGGAGTTATCTATGACCTGAATACACCAACCACGATCCATCAGCAGCTTGCATTTGAGATCAGTATCAGATTAAGAGAGTACATTAGGCAGAACAAAGGATTATGTATGGTACTTCCGTCACCGGTCAGCGTACAACTGGATGAAGATGACCGGACAATGCTGCAGCCGGATGTCGTTGTATGCTGTGACAGAGATAAAATCCTTCGAAGTCATGTCTATGGAGCTCCGGATATGGTAATCGAGATATTATTACCATCCACAAGAAAAAAAGATATGGGATTAAAACTGAAAAAATATATCACTGCAAGAGTCAGAGAATACTGGATGGTTGACCCGGATAAGAAAAAAGTTGTAGTATATGACTTGGAACATAATGAGTTACCGGCCATCTATGGTTTTGAAGATCAGGTGCCGGTGAAGATATTTGCTGGAAAATGTCAGATTGACTTTTCGGAAATATACAGCTATATAGAATTTTTATTTGAAAAAGAATAGAAAAACGGAGGACCACAACATGTTGAACATTGTACTACACGAACCAGAGATCCCGGCAAACACAGGTAATATCGGAAGAACCTGTGTGGCCACCAACACCAGATTACATCTGATCGAGCCGCTCGGATTCCGCCTGAATGAGAAGAACTTAAAGCGTGCCGGTATGGATTACTGGGAGCATCTGGATGTCAGAACTTATATTGACTACAATGATTTTCTGGAGAAAAACCCGGGAGCCAAGATCTATATGGCAACCACGAAAGCCCCGAAGGTGTACACAGAAGTGAACTACGAACCGGACTGCTACATCATGTTCGGAAAAGAAAGTGCCGGAATTCCGGAAGAGATTCTGGTAGATCATAAAGAAGACTGCGTGCGTATCCCGATGGTAGGAGATATTCGTTCTCTGAATCTTGGTAACTCAGTAGCAATCGTGCTTTATGAGGCACTCAGACAGAACGGATTTGCAGGAATGAATCTGGAGGGACATCTTCACGAATTACACTGGTAGGAGATTATATGGATTTTGAAAAACGGATAGATGAGAATTACAGCTATCTGACAGCTACGGACCGGTTGATGGTACAGGAGATCCGGCAGAATAAAGAATTGATAAGAACTATGAACAGCACACAGCTTGCCAGGCATCTTGGCGTGTCAAGAACGACACTTGTACGGATGTTAAAAAAGCTGGGAATCTCAACTTATGCGGAATTCCAGCTTTTGTTAAAACAAAGAGCCGGAGAGACAGAGCATAAGAAGCTGGATATGCAGGGAATTATTGATGATTATCATGAGATGATCAAAGAACTGCAGAATTATGATTATAGTAAGATATGTAAAAGAATCTATGAGGCAGATACGATATACCTGTACGGTACGGGAAATGAACAGAAAGCCATTGTAGATGAGTTCAAGCGTATCTTTATGATCATGGGAAAATGGTGTGTAGACTTATTTGACCTCGGAGAGATTGAGTTTGCACAGACGGAATTTTCAGAGAAAGATCTGTTTGTAGCAGTGTCATTATCAGGTGAGAACCAGTCAATACTCCGGGCAGTGTGTCTGGCACAGGAGAGAAAGATTCATACATTGTCTATCACGAGGTGGAATAATAACGCACTTGCAAGATTGGCAGAGCATAATCTGTATGTAGGAACGAAGGTTATACATAAAGGGCAAGACCAGTCTTATGAGATGATCGCTGCATTTTATATGCTGCTGGATATCCTGTCTGTGCGATATCTGGAATATATGATGTAAACAGGCCGGCGCTGTGCACAGGTGTGATTTACTGAATTGAAAATTCTGTGTGATATAGCAGCGATGGATTTTTCTAATTTGATACGGGAGAAGATTGATATGAAGACAGATGAACTGGTGAATCTATATTATTCGGAAATGAATGAGAATGAGCGGTATATCTGCCAGTATTTGTATGAGAACAGGAAAGATTTCTGCAGAGATACGATAGATGAGACTGCAAAAAAGTGTGGTGTGTCAAAATCCCTGCTGGTACGTTTTGCAAAGCATCTCGGCCTAAGCGGATTTCGTGAATTAAAGGCAATGCTGCGTATCGAAGAGCAGGAAAATAAAGTGACGGAATGGAATCTGCTTGAAACGATGACAGAAAGTTATCATAAGATGTTGGATGATTTTCTGAAACGGGATTATAGCAGAATCTTTGAGTCTTTATATCATGCAGAAAGAGTGGTTGTATATGGAAGTGGATCTTCACAGGCACGTGTAGCTAGCGAAATGAAGAGAATATTTCTTCCGGAAAAAACGCTGATAGATCTGCACGGTCATGATATGTGCCAGGCAATAGAAAAGAATATCCATAAAGAGGATATGGTTTTTCTTATCTCTTTATCGGGAGAAGCAGACTATATGATAAATCTGGCAAAGAGATTACGGGTAAAGGGCGCATTTCTGATATCGGTTACAAGGATGAGTAATACCCCGCTGTCGGTATGCTGTGATGAGAATCTGTATATTGAGTCGGTACATGCCGAAATAGGAGAATACGGAGATTATGAATCGACAACGCCATATTTTATTCTGATAGAATTACTTTATCTGGCATATCAGAATTATCTGGCTGGAAAATCAGATAAAAAAGAAAGCATAATAACTACATGTGAACAAAGTTTTATAAAATGAAACAATGTACTAAAAATGTACATATTTTTTAAACGGAGCCAATGCATTGATTGGCTCCGTTTCTTTTGTTAATATGACTTCAGAAACAAAAAAGAAAGCAACAAGGCAGGTGAGCCGGAACGTGAAAGATCAAAGTGTGAAGATGATCTACTTTGATATAGACGGAACTCTTAGGGAAGAAAATTCAGGCGTAACAGAAAAAACAAAGTATGCAATCCGTGAATGCAAAAGACAGGGAATTCTGACATGCATATGCACCGGAAGGAATATAGGCAGTATTCAAAAAGATGTACAGGAACTCCAGATGGATGGAACCATCAGTGGAGGCGGTGCAAGCATTTTGTACCAGGGACAAGAACTGGAAAAAAAAGTGTTTTCTGGTAAATGGCTGGAAGAAGTCAGGCTATTAACAGAAAAGTTGAAGACCGGACTGGTGCTGGAAACGCAAAAGAATGTCTACATGGATCAAAGGGCAGCAGAGATATACCAACAGCTATTTAAAGAAAAGACGAAGGACTGTACAGAAGAAGAAAGAGAAAGAATCAAAAGAAAGAATAAATACTTGTACAAAGATAATATGACAGAATACGATCTGAACCCGGAAAAGGCGCATAAGATCTGCATTGTTGGATCCCGGGATTTAATAAATGAGATTAGACATCAGATAGAGAGCGGATGCGAAATCGTACAGTCGGTTCCATTCGGAAGAAACTGGCTTCTGGAATGTCTTCCGGCAGGCTGCAATAAAGGAAATGCAGTCAGATATCTGAATCGGAAACTGGGAATCAAAAAATCAGCAAGCATGAGTTTCGGAGATGGAGAAAATGATGCAGAACTGTTATTGGCAACAGGAACGGGAATTGCCATGGAAAATGGAAGTGCAGAACTAAAAAAGATAGCAGACGGTGTCTGTGGAACAGTGCAGGAAGATGGTATTTACAAAGAACTGGTGAACAGGGAAATCATTAAGGAGAGATAAGAGATGGTAAAAAGAAAATGGTGGCAGGAAGAAGTTATATATCAGATTTATCCAAGAAGTTTTTGCGACAGTAACGGAGATGGAATCGGCGATCTGAAGGGAATTACATCAAAGCTTGATTACCTGAAGAATCTGGGAGTTACCATGTTGTGGATCTGCCCGTGTTATCAGTCACCAATGGATGATAACGGATATGACATTTCTGATTATATGAAGATCGCAGATGAGTTTGGAACCATGGATGATATGGATGAGCTGATCCGGGAAGGAAAGAAAAGAGACATCAAGATTATACTGGACCTTGTGATCAACCATACATCAGATGAACATCCGTGGTTCCAGGAAGCTTTAAAGAATCCGGAAAGTAAATATCATGATTATTACATTTTCAAATCCGGAAAGAAAGAGATCAATAACTGGAGATCTGTATTTGGCGGAAATGTATGGGAAAAAGTTCCGGGAAGAGACGAGTATTATTTCCATGCATTTGGGAAAAAACAGCCGGATCTGAACTGGGAGAATCCGGAAGTGCGAAAAGAATTGTATCAGATGGTAAACTGGTGGTTAGATAAAGGGATTGCCGGATTCCGGATTGATGCGATCACATTTATCAAAAAGGATCTGACATGGAAAGACCGGGAAGCAGACGGCGTGGACGGTCTGGCAAAATGTACGAAGGCATCCAGAAATCAGCCGGGGATTGGCGTTTTCTTAAATGAACTGAAAGAAAATACATTCCAGAGACACGATTGCGTGACGGTTGCAGAGGCACCGGGAGTCCCGTATGAAGAGCTGGAAGAATTTATCGGGGAACAGGGATACTTTTCGATGATATTTGATTTCCGTTATGCGGATCTGGATATTGCATCGGGAAGTGAATGGTTCAAACGGATTTCGTGGACGGTAAAAGATTTGAATCAGAAAGTTATGGCAAGTCAGATGGCACTGCAAAAGTGCGGCTGGGGTGCAAACTTTATCGAAAATCACGATCAGCCAAGAGCAACGTCAAAATATTTGAAAGAATACCAGAACAACAGTGACGCGGTAAAGGCACTTGCGGCAATGTATTTCTTCCTGAGAGGGACACCGTTCATTTATCAGGGACAGGAACTGGGAATGGTGAATTTTGAAAGACATGGAATCGAAGAGTTTAATGACATTTCAAGTATTGATCAGTATCACAGATCGATCGAAGAGGGACTGACAGAAAAAGAAGCATTACATATCGTAAATCTCAGAAGTCGTGATAACACAAGAACACCATTCCCGTGGACGAATGAACAGTATGGCGGATTCTCGAATGTAAAACCATGGCTTGGAATGACAGAAGAATATCCGAAGATTAATGCAGAAGATGAGATTGGACATGACGGAAGTATCTATCAGTTCTATAAAGAAATGATAGCGTTCAGACAGAAAGGCGAATACCGGGACTGCCTGATATTTGGAGATATCGAACCGTTACAGAGCAGTGACAACGTAATCGCGTACCGTAGATTTACCAAAGAAGAAAGCATTGAATGCTGGATCAATCTGAGTCCGGAGACGGTGGAAGAAAATGTAGATGTAGAGAAAAAAGAATTGATCTGGCAAAATTCCGACAGAAAAGAGAAAGAATTCAATATCAAAGAAAATAAATTAGTACTTAAGCCATTTCAGGCAGTGTTATTAAAAGAGATAAAGGAAGAAAAATAAAGGGAAAAAGGGAGCAAAAATCATGGAAGGAAAGGATTACAGGAAAGCGGCGGAGGAGATTATCAGGATCGTCGGCAAAGACAATATTGTATCTGCAACACATTGTGCAACCAGATTGCGTCTGATCGTCAAAGATAAAGAAGCGATCGATGTGAAGAAACTGGAAAAACTGCCGCTTGTAAAGGGAACATTCTTCAATGCAGGTCAGTTCCAGATCATTCTGGGAACCGGAATTGTCAATAAAGTATATGAAGAAATAGAGAATCTTGGATTAAAAACATTATCAAAAAAAGAACAGGATGAAGCAATCAAGAATCAGCAAAAAGGTGTAAAGCGCCTGATGCGGGTACTGGGAGACATCTTTATTCCGATCATTCCGGTAATTGCAGCGACCGGTCTGTTCCTGGGATTAAAAGGCTGCGTGTTCAACGATAATGTACTGGGACTATTCGGTGCATCTACAGATATGATTCCGGATTATATCGTAACACTGGTAAATGTATTGACGGAGACGGCATTCTCATTCCTGCCGGCGATCATCTGCTGGTCTGCATTCAAGGTATTCGGCGGAACACCGGTTATTGGTATGGTACTTGGTCTGATGCTCGTTTCACCAATCCTGCCCAATGCATATTCGGTAGCGAATCCGGACAGCGGAATATCAGCAATTATGGCATTTGGAAAGATTCCAATCGTTGGATGCCAGGGTAGTGTACTGACAGCGATCATTACGGCACTGATCGGGGCAAAGCTTGAGAAAAAGCTCAGAAAAATCATGCCGAATGCACTGGATCTGATCATGACGCCATTTGTAGTGATGCTGGTTACATTCTTAATCGTAATCCTTGGTGTAGGACCTGTGATGCATGTGGTGGAATTAAAGCTTGTCAGCATCGTTGAAGCACTGGTACATCTGCCATTTGGAATCGGTGGCTTTATCATCGGAGCGACATACCCGCTTCTTGTAATTACCGGGCTGCATCATACATATACAATGATCGAGACTTCACTTCTTGCGAACACAGGATTCAATCCGGTGATTACATTATGTGCAATGTACGGATTTGCCAATGTCGGAACGTGTCTTGCGTTTTTTGTAAAATCAAAAAATACTACGGTCAGACAGACGAGTATTGGAGCTATGTTATCGCAGCTGTTCGGAATCAGTGAGCCGGTACTCTTCGGTATCCAGCTGCGCTATAATCTGAAACCGTTGATTATCATGTTATTTACATCAGGACTTGGAGCTGCATCGTTATCATTATTAAATATTCAGTCTAATTCTTACGGACTGGCAGTTATCCCTTCTTATCTGATGTACATTTATGAAGGAAGACAGTTCCTGTGGTATCTGATTATTTCTATATGTTCGGTTGCATTATGTTTTGTACTGACATACCTGTTCGGAGTGCCGGAAGAAGCAATGCTGCCAGAGGACGGAATGGATGATGGATCAGTATTGGAGATGGAAGCAAATGGAGAAATGACAGATGGAAATAAGATCGTAGCGCCGGTATCAGGAAAAGTAATTCCACTGGAAGAAGTGGCTGATCCGACATTTGCAGGGAAGGTACTGGGAGATGGATTTGCGATCGTTCCGGAAGATTCCATGATCAAATCTCCGGTCAATGGAACTGTGGAACTTATGTATGAGACCGGACATGCGGTTGGTCTTTCGACAGATGACGGAAAAGAAATCCTGATTCATATCGGTATTGATACCGTAGCAATGAATGGAGAAGGATTCCACATCATTGCTAAGACAGGACAGAATGTAAAATGCGGAGATCCGCTGGTTGAAGTGGATTTCGAAAAAATCAGAAAAGCCGGAAAGAGTGACAGCGTTATCGTAATTGTGACTTCGGGAGAAAAAGTAGAAACCAGAAATGTGGAAAACGTTAAGAGCGGCATAAGCGAAGCTGCAGAGATTGTATAAATTTCATATTATTTAGACAAAATAAGGATATTGTCCATTTTCGTTAAGAAAATGAGATGATATCCTTATTTGCATACCAGGTATATAAGTAAACGCAGGAGGTTTTCAGGTATTTCTACTTATTTATATGTGCACAAATATAAAACGACAAATTGATAAAAGTGTATCAAAGTGACATACAATTTAAAGAAAATGTAAGAAATGTATGGCAAAATCACGAAAATAATATTATAATTTAAACTAGATTTTGTATTTTTTTGAAGGAGAGGTGGTGAAAAAATGGTAGAAGAAACCATTAAGACCATCAAGGAAACGGAGAATGAGGCGGATGAGATCATAAGAAAAGCAGATGCAACGTGTACCGAGATCCTTGAAAAAGCTGCCAGAGAGGCAAAAGAGATAAAAGAGCAGGCTGTAGCAAATGCAAAGAAACAGGCAGAAGCAGATCTTTTGCAGGCGAAAGAAGAAGGAGAAGTCTTAAAGAAACAGGCTTCCGAGAAGACGGAACAGGAGACAGAAGCATTAAAAGCACTGGCTCAGGGAAAAGAAGAGGAGGCGGTATCCGCAGTCATCAAAGCATTGCTCTGATGATACGGAAAGAGGAAGAACGTGAAAAAATAAAAAAGGAGGGATGCAGTTATGGCAGTATTGCAGATGCAGCGAATCAGTATCTGCGCATTGAAACATGACCGGAAAGCGATTCTGGAAAAACTGCAGTCCATGGGCATGATAGAGATGCATCAGGTCGCGCAGGACGAAGCCGGATTCGAGAAGATGGATACGCAGAGTGCGAAATCAAGCTTCGAGAAACGGGTGCAGATCACGGAAAACGCACTGGATGTATTGAATCAGTACACACCGGAGAAAAAATCCATGTTCGCCAGTCTGGAAGGAAATGAGCTGATCGATAAAAAGACGATGGAAGCTGCCGCAGCGAAGCAGGAAGCAGTCATGGAAGTGGCGGGACTTCTGATCGCTGATCATAAGAAAATTGCGGAAGCACAGGCTGAGATTGTGAAGCGAAATACCCAGATAGAAGCACTTACACCATGGATGAGTCTGGAAGTTGCGATGAATTATCCGGGCACGAAAAAGACGGCGATGCTTCTTGGAACCATGGCGGCGGAGACGACACTGGAAATGATCTACGGAAAGCTTGCCGAAGATCATCCGGAGATCGAAGCAGTAGATGTATCGATTATAAGCCAGGATAAAGATGCCGTGTATTTAAGCGTGTTCTGTATGAAGGATCAGGCAGCAGATGTGGAGGATACACTCCGTACGGCTGGATTCTCAAGACCGGTTGTATCGACAGAGCAGATTCCGGCAAAGCAGAAAGAAGAACTGGAAGAACAGATCAGACAGATCGAACAGACAATTGCAGATATCCGGGAAGAGATCATATCGCACGCAGAAGACCGGGAGGAACTGAAGATCATCGGTGACTATTACCGGATGCGTGCAGAGAAGTACGAAGTACTGGGAACACTTCCACAGTCAAAACGTACCTTCATCATCAGTGGTTATGCGGCAAAAGAAGCTGTACCGGCGATCCAGAAAGGAATCGGGGAAGCATATGACTGTGTAATCGATGTAGAAGAGTTAAAAGAAGATGAAGAACCACCGGTGATCCTTAAAAACAACGGATTTTCGGAAAGTGTGGAAGGAGTCCTGGAGTCTTACGGACTTCCGCATAAAGGAGAGATCGATCCGACCGCGATCATGTCATTCTTCTATGTATTTTTCTTTGGAATGATGTTATCAGATGCAGCATATGGTGCGATCATCGCAATCGTGTGTCTGGTCGTTCTTAAGAAATTCCCGCGCATGAGCGCCGGTATGAGAAAATCCATGAAAATGTTTATGTACTGTGGAATTTCTACCATGGTATGGGGAATCTTATTCGGTGGATATTTCGGAGATGTCGTAGATGTCGTATCGAGCACATTCTTTGGAAAAGAACTGACGATCAAGCCGCTCTGGTTTGCGCCGTTAAATGATCCGATGAGACTTCTGATCTATTCGATGGCATTCGGGCTGGTTCATCTGTTCGTCGGTCTTGGAATCAAGGGATATATGTTGTTAAAAGACGGAAAGGTACTGGATTTCTTCTGTGATATCGTACTGTGGTACATTTTCCTGATCGGACTGATCCTGATGCTGCTTCCGTCAGAGATATTTGCTTCGATCGCACAGACGAAGATCGTGTTCCCGGCAGCGCTGGTTACATTGTCAAAGGCGATGGCCATCATCGGAGCACTCGGGCTGTTACTGATGTCCGGAAGATCGAGCAAGAATCCGGCACTCAGACTTGCGCTTGGAGCGTATGATATCTACAACATCACCGGATGGTTAAGTGATGTATTATCATACTCCAGACTTCTGGCACTGGGACTTGCGACAGGTGTTATCGCGTCCGTTGTCAACCAGATGGGAAGCATGCTCGGCAAGAGCGTATTCGGAGTCATCTTATTTATCGTAGTATTTATTGTTGGACATGCAATGAACCTGGCGATCAATCTGCTTGGTGCATATGTCCACACCAACCGTCTTCAATTTGTGGAATTCTTCGGAAAATTCTACGAAGGCGGTGGAAAACCTTTTGAACCGTTTCATGCGGAGACAAAATATGTAGATGTTAAGGAGGAAAAATAGATATGAGTATTTGGAATGATATGGGAATGGTATATGCACTTCTTGGTGCGGCAGTGGCAGTATTCCTGGCAGGTGCAGGATCTGCGATCGGAGTTGGTATTGCAGGACAGGCAGCGTCCGGAGTTGTAACAGAAGACCCAAGCAAATTTGCAAAAGTATTGATCATGCAGCTGCTTCCTGGTACACAGGGAATCTACGGACTGCTAGTTGGATTTATTACATTATCTAAGATCGGACTTCTTGGCGGCGGCGCAGCAGATCTGGATCCGAAGACTGGACTTCTGATCCTTGCAGCCTGCCTTCCGATCGGAATTGTAGGTCTGATTTCAGGAAAAGCACAGGGACAGACAGCAGCGGCAGCAATCGGAATCGTAGCAAAGAAACCGGATCAGTTCGGTAAAGCAATGCTGTTCCCTGCAATGGTTGAGACATATGCCATCCTTGCACTTCTGATTTCTATCCTTTCCGTAACAGCAATTCAGGTATAGAAGGAGTGTGAAGGAAAATGGCTGGATTAGAGAAGATCAAAAGTCAGATCCTTGACGAGGCAAAAGTGACTGCGGATACGAAGATCGAAGATGCGAAAGCACAGGCAGAACAGATGAAGCTTAAGGCAAAGGAAGAGGGAGCCAGACAGGCAGAGACTATCCTGAAAAAGTCGGAAGCAGATACTGCATCGCAGAAAGAGCGTGTGAAATCAGCCATCGATCTTCAGAGAAGAACGAGACTTCTGGAAGCAAAGCAGGAGATGATCGCAGAGATCATCGAGAAGGCGTATGAAAAAGTCGTAAACCTTGCGCCGGATGAGTATTATCAGATGCTTCTGTCTATTCTGGAAGCTTATGTACTTCCACAGGAGGGAGAGATTTATTTCTCCGTAAAAGATCTGGAAAATATGCCGGTAGGATTTGGCAAAGAAATTGAAGAAAAAGCTCTGGCAAAAGGCGGAAAACTTACCGTGGCCGGAGCCGGCAGGGAAAATATTGAAAATGGATTCATTCTTGCGTACGGTGGAATTGAAGAGAACTGTACGATCAGGGCAATGTTCGATGCGAAGCGGGATGAACTTGCGGACATCGTTCACCGGATGCTCTTTGTATGATATGGAGGGACAACATGAGTGAACAATATACCTATGCGGTCGCAAGAATCCGAGCCCTGGAGGTATCCTTATTTTCCAACAGTACCATCGACCAGCTGATCGCGTGCCAGAGTTATGAACAGGCACTGCAGTTCCTGGAGGAGAAAGGCTGGGGTGATACCGAAAGCAGCGGAGACGCCGAGAAAATCCTGACAAGAGAAGAAGAAAAGATCTGGGAAGTGGTCAAAGAACTGTCGATCGGAATGGAACATTTCGACGTACTTTCTTATCCAAAGCTTTTTCATAATTTAAAAGCAGCGGTCAAGGAAGTATGTACCGGGGAGAAGAACCGGCATATCTATTATGAAGATGTGTGGATCCCTGGAGAAGAGATGCGTAAGATCGTAGAAGACAGAGACTTCGGAAAGCTTCCGGACAGTATGCGGATCGCAGGAGAAGAAGCATACGAGACACTTCTTCATACAGGAGACGGGCAGCTCTGTGATGTGATCATAGACCGGGCGGCACTGGATGCCATCTATCAGGCCGGAAAAGCGTCACCGGATAAGATCATACAGGATTATGCAGAATCCACAGTGGCAGTGGCGGACATCAAGATTGCTGTCCGATCACAGAAGACCGCAAAATCAACAGACTTTATGAAACGGGCAATGGCAGAATGTGATTCCTTAAGTGTGAGCCAGTTATCAAAGGCAGCACTTAGCGGCATGGACGCCATCTGTGAATACTTAAGAGGAACGGCTTATGCAGAAGGTGCGGATGCACTGGCAGAGTCGCCGTCAGCATTCGAAAGATGGTGTGACAACCGGATCATCCAGACCATCAGCCCGGAGAAATATCATGCATTTACGATAGGACCGGTAATTGCCTATGTAATTGCAAGACAGAATGAGATTAAAACGGTACGAATCATTTTATCCGGAAAGCAGAATGAACTGCCGGATGATTCGATCCGGGAAAGGATAAGGAAAATGTATGTATAAGATTGCAGTATTAGGCGATTACGACAGCATCTTCGGATTCGCAGCACTGGGCCTTGATACATTTGCCGTCCAGACCCGTGAGGAAGCCGCAGAGAAATTACACCAGCTGGCACAGGGAGGATATGGGATCATCTATATCACAGAGAAGCTTGCCGCTGAGTTAACGCATGAGATAGAAAAATATCAGGAACAGGTCACACCGGCAATCATTCAGATCCCGGGTATCGCCGGAAATACAGGCGCCGGAGTTGCAGGTGTGAAGAAATCGGTAGAGCAGGCTGTCGGTTCCGATATTATATTTGGCAGCTAAAGGAGGTTGATTCGTCCGTATGAGTACAGGAACGATTAAAAAAGTAGCAGGACCGCTGGTCATTGCAGAAGGTATGCGTGACGCCAACATGTTTGACGTGGTACGTGTAAGCCGCCAGCGTCTGATCGGAGAGATCATAGAGATTCACGGAGATGAGGCATCCATCCAGGTATACGAGGAGACATCGGGACTTGGACCTGGAGAGCCGGTAGAGTCTATGGGAGTACCAATGTCAGTAGAACTTGGACCCGGACTGATCACAAGCATATACGATGGAATCCAGAGACCGCTGGATGACATTATGAAAATCTCCGGAAATAACTTAAAGCGAGGCGTGGAAGTTGCTTCGTTAAAACGTGATAAGAAATGGGAATTTGTACCGGTCGCAAAAGCCGGCGATGAGGTCGAAGCAGGTGACGTACTCGGAACTGTACAGGAAACCATCGTTGTACAGCAGAAGATCATGGTTCCTTACGGAGTAAAGGGAACCGTCAAAGAGATCAAAGCCGGAACATTTACCGTAGAAGAAGTGGTAGCAGTGATCGCTACCGAAAAAGGTGACAAAGAACTGACGATGATGCAGAGATGGCCGGTACGAAAGGGCCGTCCGTATCAGAAGAAGCTGCCGCCGGTAAAACCACTGGTAACCGGACAGCGTGTTATCGATACATTCTTCCCGATCGCCAAAGGTGGTGTGGCAGCCGTTCCGGGACCTTTCGGAAGTGGCAAGACAGTTATCCAACACCAGTTGGCTAAGTGGGCAGAGGCAGATATCGTGGTTTATATCGGATGCGGAGAACGTGGTAATGAGATGACCGATGTTCTGAATGAATTCCCGGAACTGAAAGACCCGAAGACCGGACAGTCCCTGATGGAAAGAACCGTGCTGATCGCAAATACATCGGATATGCCGGTTGCAGCCCGTGAGGCTTCCATCTATACCGGAATCACGATCGCAGAATATTTCCGGGATATGGGATATTCTGTAGCGTTGATGGCAGATTCTACATCCCGTTGGGCAGAGGCACTTCGAGAGATGTCGGGACGTCTGGAAGAAATGCCTGGTGAAGAAGGTTACCCGGCATACTTAGGTTCCCGTCTGGCGCAGTTCTATGAAAGAGCCGGACATGTGGTATCTCTTGGTAAAGAAGGAAGAGAAGGTGCACTTTCCGTTATCGGAGCGGTATCTCCTCCGGGTGGTGATATCTCCGAACCGGTATCACAGGCAACCCTTCGTATTGTAAAGGTATTCTGGGGACTGGATTCCGCACTTGCGTATAAGAGACATTTCCCAGCCATCAACTGGCTGACCAGTTATTCACTGTATGTTGACAATATGGCAAACTGGTTCAACGAGGAAGTGGCAGCGGACTGGATGGAAGACCGTCAGAAGATGATGACAATCCTTCAGGAAGAAGCCGAGTTAAATGAGATCGTACAGATGGTAGGTATGGATGCCCTGTCACCGACCGACCGTCTGAAGATGGAAGCGGCAAGATCCATCCGTGAGGACTTCTTACATCAGAACTCCTTCCATGAGATCGACACTTACACGCCGCTTCGTAAGCAGTATCTGATGATGAAACTGGTACTGGCATTTTATGAGAAATCTGTCGACGCACTGAACAAGGGTGCGGACATGAATGCACTGATCGCCATGCCGGTAAGAGAAAAGATCGGCCGTTATAAATATACAACAGACGCCGATATCGAAAGTGAATATAAGAATGTAGAAGAAGAACTGGACAAGGAAGTTGCGGCTGCATTCGGGAAGGAGGACTTCTAAATTATGCCAAAAGAATATAGAACCATACAGGAAGTTGCCGGACCTCTGATGCTGGTACGCGGCGTTGAAAATGTAGCTTATGATGAATTAGGTGAGATCGAACTTGCAAGCGGTGAGAAGCGCCGCTGTAAGGTTCTGGAGATCAATGGAAATGATGCACTGGTGCAGTTGTTCGAAAGTGCCACAGGTATCAACTTAAGTAACAGTAAAGTACGTTTTCTGGGACGAAGCATGGAGCTTGGTGTATCGGAAGATATGCTTGGACGTGTCTTCGACGGACTGGGCCGCCCAATCGACGGGGGACCGGAGATCCTGCCGGATGAAAGACGTGATATTAACGGTCTGCCTATGAACCCGGCGGCAAGAAGCTATCCGGAAGAGTTTATCCAGACAGGTGTATCGGCTATTGACGGACTGAACACATTGGTTCGTGGGCAGAAACTTCCAATCTTCTCGGCATCCGGACTTCCACATGCCAACCTGGCAGCACAGATTGCAAAGCAGGCAAAGGTACGCGGAAGCAATGAGAAATTCGCCGTAGTATTTGCCGCTATGGGTATCACGTTCGAAGAGTCGAACTTCTTCGTAGAATCTTTCAAAGAGACAGGAGCCATCGACAGAACGGTACTGTTCGTTAACCTGGCAAATGACCCGGCAATCGAGCGTATTTCCACACCTCGTATGGCACTGACAGCAGCCGAGTATCTTGCATTCGAAAAAGACATGCATGTACTGGTAATCATGACAGATATTACCAACTATGCAGATGCGCTCCGAGAAGTATCTGCCGCACGTAAGGAAGTACCGGGACGCCGTGGATATCCTGGATATATGTACACCGACCTTGCAACATTATATGAAAGAGCCGGAAGACAGAATGGCAAGAAGGGAAGTATCACACTGATTCCGATCCTGACCATGCCGGAAGATGACAAGACGCATCCAATCCCGGACCTTACTGGCTACATCACCGAAGGCCAGATCATCTTAAGCCGTGACTTGTACCGCAAAGGTATCAAGCCTCCAATCGATGTATTGCCATCCCTGTCCCGTCTGAAAGATAAGGGAATCGGAGAAGGTAAGACAAGAGCCGACCATGCAAATACCATGAACCAGTTATTTGCGGCATATGCGCGAGGAAAAGATGCGAAAGAATTAATGACTATCTTAGGAGAGGCAGCTCTTACTGATATTGACCTGGTATATGCGAAATTCGCAGATGCATTTGAAAAAGAATATGTATCACAGGGATACGATACCGACAGACCGATTGAAGAGACACTGGAGATCGGATGGAAGCTGTTGTCTATGCTGCCAAGATCAGAGTTGAAACGAATTGATGATAAGTTCTTGGACGAGTATTATGGTAAGCAGTAAGCCATGCGCAGATTGATCAGATATGGAATGCAGGTTAACCTGCGATTCCATATCTGGCAAGATGCATAGGGCATCAGCCCTCAGCGAGAAGAAGCGAAGCGGATTCGAGCCGGCATGGCGTCCAATATATAAAGTATAGAAAGGAGTGATACTATGGCGTCAACCCAGGTAACCCCTACCCGTATGGAACTGACCAGAACCAAGAAAAAACTGGTCACAGCCATAAAAGGTCACAAACTTCTGAAAGATAAACGAGACGAACTGATGCGTCAGTTCCTGGATCTGGTAAAAGTGAACATGGAACTTCGGGAAAAGGTAGAAGCGGGGATTCGTTCAGCTAATAAGAACTTCGTCATAGCCAAAGCCGGCATGGATGAAGCAACCCTGAACACGGCACTGATGGCACCTAAGCAGGAAGTAGATCTGGAAGTCGGACAGAAGAATGTCATGAGTGTAGACATTCCTGTATTCGAGACGAAGACCAGAACGGCAGATGCGAATGATATCTATTCGTATGGATTCGCATTTACATCGAGTGATCTGGACGGAGCCGTAAAATCTCTGGCAGATATCCTGCCGGATATGCTGAAGCTTGCAGAGACAGAAAAAGCCTGCCAGCTTATGGCAGCTGAGATTGAGAAGACCAGAAGACGTGTCAACGCCCTGGAGCATGTGATCATTCCGGAGGCACAGAAGAATATCAAGTATATTACGATGAAACTGGACGAGAATGAACGAAGCACCCAGATCCGTCTGATGAAGGTGAAAGATATGATGCTGGAGGATGCGCATCATTACAAAGAGAAGGAGTAAAAGCCTATATTGAAGAAATCCGCAGGGATAAGCCTTCCAGCTTGCATCTGCGGATTTTTTGCTATGAGTTTATAAAGAGTTGTAGAAGTTTTATAAAAATTGAGCATTTCTAAATTACATATTGAAAATAAAATAAGGAATGTTATTCTAATCTAAAAACAGGAGCTATATTCAAAAATATACTCTGTTTTAGGAGGTGCCGCATGTTAAAGAATAATAAAATCAAAATATTATGTTTGCTCATAATTGGAATCGTATTTTTGTATATATATGGACCAATTGCATTCATGAAAGATGGGTTAGTAACGAGACAGAGTGTAAATTCTTTTGATGAATTATACGAGTTAGGACCAGCACGTCGGCATAAATGTGAAAATGGTACACGTATTTATATTGTATATTTTGGAGGGTCTGCTCCAAAAGTTAAAAAAGAAATAGTATATCAAAAGAATGAAGAAACACAAAAGCAAATAGTGGATGTTGATACGCAAAAGATTATCCCGGGGTTTTATTATATTTCATGGGATACAAAAAATTCTGTATATAGAATTGAAACAAGAAAAAAATATTATCTTGTAATACCGTATTGTTAAGTTTTTTAATTACATGTCATAATAAAAGATGGAAAAATATATTGATTAATATTTATCTGTGTGTTAACATATACCAAAGCATATTTCAAAAATTCCAAGGTATATAAAAATAAACATATACCATCTATAATCTAATTTTATTTCAGAAATCTATGCTTTCATACCAATCAATTGTAAAAAAGCAGGAGATGACTGAAAGAGTAAAAAGACATCCTCCTGCATACAGGAGGAAACTGAATATGGCGAAAAGAAAGAATCAAAAGAGACGGAGCAAGAAGTATCAGGTAAATAACCGGCAGCTAAAGGCAAAAAGGATGTACAAAGATACAATTTTTAGAATGTTGTATCATAACAAAGAGAATTTGTTATCATTGTACAATGCGGTGAATGGAAGAGAGTACACAGATCCGGAAAAGTTGCAGGTTGTTACATTGGAAAATGCGATTTATATGGGAATGAAAAATGATCTGGCGTTTATCATGGATATGAATTTATATTTATATGAACATCAGTCAACGTATAATCCGAATATTCCACTTAGAAATTTGTTTTATATTGCGGATGAGTATCAACGATTAGTGGTTCGGAAATCATTATATTCAACTGTGATACAAAAGATACCAACGCCAAGATTTTTAGTATTTTATAATGGAACAAAAGAAGTTGAAGATCGTAGTGAGTTCCGATTATCTTCTGCATACGAGAATCCAACAGAAAATCCAGATCTGGAGTTAAGAGTGACTATGCTGAATGTGAATGATGGCCACAGTTCAGATTTGATGGAACATTGTAGAACATTAAAGGAATATGCACAATATGTCGCCAGAGTAAGAAAATATGCGGCGAAACAGGATGTCTCTTTAGAAGAAGCAGTTACGAGAGCAGTTGACGAATGCATAGAAGAAGGAATCCTGGCAGAGTTTTTATTGAAGAATAAGACTGAGGTGATCAAAGTGAGCATCTATGAATATGACAAAGAGTTTGAAGAAAAGAAACTGCGGAAAGCAGAGTATGAGGCTGGAAGACAGGATGGAATCGAGATTGGAAGACAGGATGGAATCGAGATTGGAAGACAGGATGGAATCGAGATTGGAAGACAGGACGGAATCGAGATTGGAAGACAGGATGGAATCGAAATTGGAAAGCGGATACTCTTAGAAAAAATAATAAAGAAGAAATTGAAAAAAGGAAAATCAACAGAACAGATAGCAGATGAATTAGAAGAAGATATAAACATAATTCAAAAAGTGGTTGAGAAATTAAAAAGCCAAATATAGAATTTGTCAAAAGAATTCCCTGAAGTGAATAATAAAACTTCAGGGAATTTATCATTTGCTCACTACCGGTATTATTCCGTAGTATCACGTCGGATCAATACAGGCGTAATCTGTTTATGAACCGGCTCTTTTAAAGGAGCCGGTTTCCTTTTTTTCATTTCGTTCATTTGAAGGACGAGAAGTTCCATGGCAGTCTGTGCAATTTTCTCAATCTGCTGTCCAATGGTTGTGATTGGAAGGATAGCTTCGCTTGCAATAGGAGAATCATCGAATCCGACAATCTGATAATCCTTCGGAAGTTTTCCGTATTTCTGGAATATCAGGTTCAGGAACATACTGGCATAAGTGTCATTCGCAAGAAAGACTCCCTTTTTTTGTGCCGGATATTTCTCTTCAATTTCATTAAATATATTCTTTAGCTGAGCTAAAGTTTCCTGATAAGTGTTTCCCATATTTCTTTGGATCAGTTCGTGAGTAATATGATGCTCATTACAGATATCTTCAAATCCCTGAATACGCCCATAAGTCGGGAGGGTATCAGAAAATATGGAATTGATATGTAAAATGACATCACAGTTATTACGTATCAACAAACTGGTTGCCTGAACACCACCTAGATAGTTGTCTGTAGACACGCTGCAGACATGGTCACATTCCCGTTCAATCGTGACAACCGGGAGTTTATAAGAAGCAAGTTCTTCAGACGAAATGGTATTGCTTAAGACAATAAGTCCCTCAATCTTATAAGCCATCAGTTCATGAATATATTTTTCTTCAATCTCTTTTTTATTATTTCCAATGAATACAAGAAATTTATAATTATACTTTTCGTAAGTAGAAAGTAACTGGTTTAACATCTCAGAGTAATAGTGAAGATACAGGTTGGGGATGATAATTCCAACAAATTCACTTTTTCCATTAGCCAGTACTTTGGCGAGCTTATTTTCCTGGTATCCAAGGACATCCAGTGCATGAGTGATTTTTTCCTGATTTTCAAGAGTCAGAGAATCCGGATTATTAAAATATCTGGAAATGGTAGTTTTTGAAAAGCCTGTATAAGCGGCTATATCTGCAAAAGTTACTTTTTTCTGTTTCATGTAAATCCTCTTCCTTATAATGTATATTATCAGTATAGCAAGTGCATTGAAAAAAATCAAACAAAAAATAACTAGTTAAGTAACCGGTAACTTTTTCTTTGAAATCTATTGACAAGTAAGATTCTGGATAGTATTATGAACATATAAAGTAACCGGTTACTTAACTGGTTACGCAATCGTGAATCTGAAAGGAGAAAGCTATGAAGAAACGAACAGTAGGGGTACTGCTGGCAGCATTCTTTGCAATGGCATTGACGGGGTGTGGAGATAAACAGCCGCAACCAGGAGAAGTAAAGGGATATGACAAAGGCGAAGAATATCTTTCTATCTGGGTACATTCAATCGAAGATACAGAAGAAGGACAGTGCTACAGGAAATCTGTAGATGCATTTAACAAGAAATATGATGGGAAATATTTTGCAGATATTGAATTTATTCCACGAAATGACAGTGGTGGAGGCTATTCGGATAAGATCAATGCATCCGTGATGTCAGGAGATCTGCCGGATGTGCTGACTGTTGACGGACCAAACATTGCGGCATATGCAGAGAATGGAATTATTCAGCCACTTGCGAAATTAACGGACGAAGAAAAGAGCGTATATCTTGATTCGATTATTCAGCAGGGAACATATAATAATAAGCTCTATGCGCTTGGAGCAATGGAATCCAGTGTAGGACTCTACTATAACAAAGATATCCTTGCAGAAGCAGGAGTGGAAGTCCCGGATGCAGATCACCCATGGACATGGAGTGAATTCACAGAGGTGTTAAAGAAAGTACAGCCGGTAGTAGAGAAGAAAAAAGGTTATGCGCTGGATATGACTTTCCCGACAGGAGAAGCTACGATTTATTATTATGCACCGTTTTTCTGGTCAAATGGCGGTGACTTTGTAAGTAAAGATGGACTGAAGGTGAACGGTGTATTCAATTCAAAAGAGAATCTGAAAACAGTGAATTATTTTAAATCGTTTTTGGATAATGGATATATGTCTAAAGTACAGATCACAGACCTGTTCGAAAGCGGAAGAGCAGCATTTAAGTTCGACGGGGCATGGGAAGTAAATACAATCTATAATAACTATCCGGATGTAAACCTTGGAGTTGCACCATATGTAGTATCCGATAACTGGGATGGCGGAAGATATACACCAACCGGTTCCTGGGCATTTGCGGCATCATCAAAGACGAAGAAATTAAGAGGTGCGACAAAGCTGGTACAGTGGATGAGTGGTATAGAAAGTGGAAAGCGTCTGTGGGATGAAAGTAAGAGTTTCCCATCTACATATGAAGCGTTTGAGAGTAGTCCGATTTTTGAAGAAGATGAGAATTACAAAGCCTTATATCATCAGCTCAGTAAATATGGACATCCAAGATCAAAAACACCTGTATATCCACAGGTTAGTGCATCGGTACAGGAAGTACTGGAAAATTCGGTGCTTACCGATAAAGATGCGAAGACAGAGCTGGATAAATCTGTAGAAAGGATTAACGCAAAATTAAAGCGTTATGTGATGAAATAATGAAGAAAAGAACAGAATCCATTATGGGAATGGCGTTTTTTGGACCGGCACTTGTGTTACTTACGATATTTTTATTCCTGCCGATGATCCTGACATTGATTTTCAGTTTTACTGATTTCTTTGCTTTAAATCCGGGACTGACGCATTTTGTCGGACTGGACAACTATATTCAGATTTTTAAAGATGATGTGTTTTCACAGGCATTTTTTAATACCGTAAAGTTTGTGATCATTATTGTTCCGCTGCAGGGAATTGGAGCGCTTGTGCTGGCACTTCTGATTAATAAAGTGACGCATTGTAAGAAGTATTTCAAAGTAGCATTCTTTGTTCCGGTGGTCATGTCACTTGCTGTTGTGTCAACACTGTGGATCCAGATCTACAGCCCGGAAGGAATTATGAATGCAATCCTTTCTTTCTTTGGAATTGATGCACAGCCATTCATCAACAGTGCCAGTCAGGCACTTCCATCCATCGCGATCATGAGTGCATGGCAGGGAATGGGATATCAGATGATCATCTTCCTGGGAGGAATCCAGGCAATCAATCCGGCACTTTATGAAGCGGCCGAGATGGACCATGCAACACCGTGGCAGAAATTCAAGGACATTACCCTGCCGGAATTGAAACCATTGTGTGTGTTCGTTTTAATTACGATTACGATCGGAGCATTCCGTATGTTGGTACAGCCAATGGTTATGACCGGAGGAGGACCATCGAATTCAACGTATACGGTTGTGTATGATATATATGAAACAGGTACTGTTAACTGGGAAATTGGACTGGCATCTACAATGGCTATTGTATTCGCATTCTTTGTAATGATACTGACCGTGATCCAGACAATCGCAACAAGAGATAAGGAGGATCAGAATGTTAACAAAAAAGCAAAAAAGAAATAATTGGATACTGACGGTCGTACTTCTGATCGTATCATTGTTGTTCCTGTTCCCGGTTATCTGGATGCTGGCAAACTCATTCAAACCAGACGCGGCAATCACTGCTGATATGAACAGTATGGCGGCATTCATTCCACCGGCATTGAACGGCAATTTCTTTGAAAATTATGTATCTGTATTAACAAATACAGGATTTGTACGATACATGTGTAATACCTTGTTCTATGCAGCAATATTGATCGTACTTGGTGTAATTGTAAATGGACTGGCAGGATATGCATTGGCTAAGATTAATTTTCCATTCAGAGAACGCTGGCTTCTGATCATTATGCTTCTGATGATCGTACCGATGGAGACGATCATTACGATACATTTCCTGATCATTGCAAAACTTGGACTTCTGAATACGGTGCTTGGATATGTACTTCCAATGATTGTGAATCCGTTTAACATTTTCCTGTTCCGTCAGGTATTCCTGGGACTTCCGGATGATGTATATGAGGCAGCACAGTTAGATCACTGTGGACCGGTAAAATACTTTTTTACTATGGTTCTTCCAATGTCAAAGAGTGTAGTGGCAACGGTTAGTGTATTTACATTCCTGAATGTATGGAATGATTATCTGTGGCCGTCACTTGTATTTACATCCAGTGATCTTCTGACTGCACAGATTGGTCTGAATGCGATTACATCAAATGATAACACAACAACAGGACAGACCCTTGCAGTTATCACAATGGTAACAATTCCGGTCATTATTATCTATTCACTCTTCTCAAAACAGATCGTAGAGGGTGTAATATCAACAGGTTCCAAGGAGGGCTAAAAGATGAGCTTTATCGAATTTAAAAATATATGTAAAAAATATGCAGGAAACGATAAGAATTCCGTGACAGACTTTAACTTAGATATAGAAGAAAAAGAATTTATCGCATTTGTCGGACCATCCGGATGTGGTAAATCCACAACACTCCGAATGATCGCAGGATTTGAAGAGATTACAAGTGGAGACCTTTTTATTGATGGAAAACGTGTGAATGAAGTTGCACCGGCAGATCGAGGAATCTCTATGGTGTTCCAGAACTATGCACTGTATCCACATATGACGGTAGAAAAAAATATTTCTTATGGATTGAAGAACATGAAGGTTCCGGCAGATGAGATCAAGAAAAAAGTAGACTGGGCAATTGATATCCTGGGACTCGAAGAATATCGTTACCGTAAGCCTAAGAATTTATCAGGTGGACAAAGACAGAGAGTAGCACTTGGAAGAGCGATTGTAAAAGACCAGAAAGTCTTTCTGATGGATGAGCCACTTTCTAACCTGGATGCAAAACTGCGTGTCAGCATGAGAAATGAGATCAGCAAGTTACATAGAAATCTTGGAAGTACAACCATCTATGTTACACATGACCAGGTAGAAGCCATGACAATGGCAGACCGCATTGTAATCATGAAAGATGGCGTAATCCAGCAGGTTGGAAAACCGATGGATCTGTACGAACATCCGGTGAATAAATTTGTTGCGGGATTTATAGGATCTCCGCAGATGAATTTTTATGATGTGAAAGTAGACGGAAAGAAATTGATATTTGCAGATGGCAATACAGTGGAACTTCCGGAAGCAATTGCAAAACGTATTGTGGGATACTCAGAAGTTATCATGGGAATCAGAGGAGAAGATATCAAGTTTGATACAACTAATCTGGATGTCTATGGAAGTCATCAGAAAGCAGTTATTGACAATACGGAGATTATGGGAAATGAGAATAATCTGTATTTTGACTTCGGAGGAAGCGTAACGATTGCAAGAGTATCAAAATATGAAGTAAGCCAGGTGGGAGATGAGGTGGAATTTACCTTTATGCCACATAAGATGCATTTCTTTGATAAGGAAACAGAGCAGGTGATCGGAGCAGAATAATTTAATTTAGAATAGAAGAGGAAGAACGTATGCTTGAAAAAGCCAATGAATATATCAGACGGAATCACATAGATGAAAAAGAAAAACCATTATTCCATGTGACACCGGAAACAGGATGGATGAATGACCCGAATGGTTTCTCTGTATATCAGGGAAAAGTACATTTATTCTATCAGTTCTATCCATATAAAACAGAATGGGGACCGATGCACTGGGGGCATCAAGTGACCGAAGATCTGGTAAAATGGGAAGCATATCCGGTAGCTATGGCACCTGATCAGGATTATGATCACATTGGATGTTTCTCGGGAAGTGCAGTAGAAGCTGATGGAAAGCATGTGCTGCTTTATACAGGAGTAAGCCAGAAAGACGGAAAAGAAATCCAGAATCAGTGCATTGCCATTGGAGATGGGAAGACTTATGAAAAATGGCAGGATAATCCAGTTATAAAAGGAGATATCATGCCGGAGAAATTTGACAGAAAAGACTTCCGTGATCCGAAGATATGGAAAAAGGATGGCAGATATTATTGCGTTGTAGGCAATCGCTATGAGGAAAATTGTGGGCAAATAGTCTTATTTAGCAGTGCGGACTATAAAAACTGGCGGTATGAAAAAGTCCTTTTGAGAAATGACGGAAAGAATGGAGATATGTTAGAGTGTCCGGATTATCTGGAAGTAGACGGGTATCCTGTAATCATTTGTTCTCCGCAGAATATGCATGCTCAAAAGTACGAATTTCATAACGGTCATAATTCCATTTATATTATTGGAGATGCAGAAAAAGAAATATCGGATTTTGCATGGGAGAAAAAGAGAAGCCTAGATTATGGACTGGACTTTTATGCACCACAGACAACAGAGCTTCCGGATGGCAGGCGGATCATGGTCGCATGGATGAAGTCGTGGGATGCACGTGTCATGACAAAAGGACAGAAATGGCAGGGAATGATGACACTCCCAAGAGAATTAAAAATCAAAGATGGGAAAATCTGGCAAAGTCCGGTGAGAGAACTGGAAAAGTATAAGAAAAATCCAATCATCTATACAGAACAGAAAATTAGCGGACAGATGTCTTTGGATGGTATCAATGGCCGGGTGATTGACATGACGGTAGAACTTACGAATGTAGAAGGCCGGGAGTTCAAGGTAGATGTGGCACATAATGAAGAATATACAACAACATTTACATATTATCCGGAAAAACATCAGATTGAAATTGACCGGACCTACAGTGGTGTAAATGCAGATGTTGTCTGTGTGAGAAAGATAGAAATTGCGGAAAAACATCATGCGCCGAAACTACATTTTATCATGGACAGATATTCTGTAGAATTATTTATTAATGATGGAGAGCAGACGGCAAGTGTGGTCATTCCTACGCCATTGGAAGCAAATGAAATTATATTTACTAGTGATGAAGCGGCAACCGTTAATATTGAAAAATATGAGATAACATTCAATTAGAAGAGATAGTTTCTCATTCACCGATTGATGTCTCCGTGCATATCTTAATACAGATAGAACCGCCAAGGAGCAATCAGGATTATGGAGAACAAATTACCGTTCTATATGGCTTATCCGGTTCCGCTGCTGTATAATGATGACCGGAATGCGAGAAGAGACTATGACTATATGAAAAGCATTTACCCGGATACGGCGAAGAGAGTACTTCCTTATATGGAAGAGGAATGTGACAGAATGGAATATGACGGAAGTATGATGTATGATGAATATCCGGACCGCCTGCAGCTTCGTCTGATGTGCCGCAGGATCTATGATAAGGCGGAGAAGGAAGAAGAGAACCCGGGTGCCTGGCTTATGGATCTGATCGAGGTTATGACATATCAGGAACTTTGCAGGAGACGTGTGGAACATAGAGAGATACGTAAAAAAATATATTGATCTACAAGAGGGCATCTGGAAAAAAACTTCCACTTCGCCCTCTTGTATGTTATACTGTGCGATGATAATTATAGTTTTCAAATGAAAGAAAAAATCAGAACATAACATACAGGAGGGCACATCATGGCAGATAATAACATTATTTTTATCGGAATGCCGGCAGTCGGGAAAAGTACAGTTGGTGTGGTAATTGCAAAGAGACTGGGATACAGATTTGTAGACACGGATATTCTGATCCAGGAATCAGAAGGAAAACTTCTGAAAGATATTATTGCTGACGTTGGACCGGATGGCTTCCTGAAAGTAGAAGACCGGGTCAATGCACAGGTGAAAGCGGAACGTACCGTTATCTCGCCGGGAGGCAGCGTAGTATATTGTGAAAATGCGATGAAACATTATAAAGAAATCGGCAAAGTCGTATATTTACAGGCATCCTTTGAGACAATAAACAGCAGACTTAAAAACGCCAAAGGCCGTGGAGTGGTACTGCGTGACGGACAGACGCTCAAAGATCTGTATGATGAAAGAGTAAAGCTTTTTGAAAAGTATGCAGATATTACAGTGTGTGAAGATAATCAGAAGCTGGAAGATACGATTGAATCGGTATTAGATGCATTAGGGGAGTAAAAGTGCACAAGTATAGATAGAACAATTGAAATATGTTACAATAAAATTACATAACTGTAAAAAATATTTTACAATTGAGAAATTTGTGCTATAATAGGCGCGAACCCTTTTGGGGTTATATTGTGATGCAGAAATTTATGTACAATTTGAGATAGTTATAAATATTGAACAAAAGATTTATTGTAATTAGAGATTCATATAAATATTAATGAGGTGTAATTAATGGAACAGTATATTATTAAGGGCGGTCATCCGCTTGTGGGAGAAGTGGAAATCGGCGGTGCCAAGAACGCGGCACTTGCAATTCTTGCAGCAGCAATTATGACAGATGAGACCGTATTAATCGATAACTTACCAGATGTGAATGACATTAACGTACTGATCGATGCAATCGAGGGGATTGGAGCGAAGGTACACCGTGTCGACCGTCATACAGTAAAGATTAATGGAGCCAGTATCAAGAACGTAGATATTGAGTATGATTATATTAAGAAGATCCGTGCTTCCTATTATCTTCTTGGCGCATTACTTGGAAAGTATAAACGTGCCGAAGTTGCACTTCCGGGAGGATGTAATATCGGAAGCAGACCAATCGACCAGCATCTCAAAGGATTCCGTGCGTTAGGTGCAGATGTAGATATTGAACATGGCAAGATCGTTGCAGAGGCAGACCGTCTTGTCGGAAAGCATATTTATTTCGACGTGGTAAGTGTTGGAGCAACGATTAACGTTATGATGGCAGCAGCTATGGCAGAAGGACTTACCATTCTGGAAAATGTCGCAAAAGAGCCACATGTTGTAGATGTTGCGAACTTCCTGAACAGCATGGGAGCCAACATCAGGGGAGCAGGTACAGATGTGATCAAGATCCGTGGTGTACAGCGCCTTCACAGAACAGAATATTCTGTGATCCCGGATCAGATCGAAGCAGGAACATTCATGTTCGCAGCAGCAGCAACAAAGGGAGATGTAACGGTACTGAATGTTATTCCGAAGCATCTGGAGGCTACGATCGCAAAACTGGTAGAAATCGGATGTGAAGTGGAAGAATTCGATGATGCTGTACGTGTCGTATCAAAAGGAGATCTTACAAGCACACATGTGAAGACCCTTCCGTATCCTGGATTCCCGACAGATATGCAGCCGCAGATCGGCGTAACACTGGCTTTATGTAAGGGGACAAGTATCATTACAGAGAGTATTTTTGAAAACCGTTTCAAATATCTGGATGAGCTTGCAAGAATGGGTGCAAATGTGAAAGTAGAAGGTAATTCTGCAACGATTGAAGGCGTGACAGAATTTTCGGGAGCCAGAGTGAGCGCACCGGATCTTCGTGCAGGAGCAGCCCTCTGTATAGCTGGTCTGGCAGCTGACGGAATCACAATCGTAGACGATATCGTATATATCCAGAGAGGATATGAAAGATTCGAAGAGAAGCTCCGTGGTATCGGCGGAATCATCGAAAAAGTAGATTCCGAAAAAGCAATCCAGAAATTCAAATTAAAAGTAGGCTAGATGATACATTTTCTTAGGTATGTCTATTGACAGTATGTGTAAAATAGAGTAAAGTCTTAGTCGTACCAGAAATATAATAAAAGCAAACTTTCTCTTATTCAGAGCAGTGGAGATACAAAGGATCTATGAAACTGCGGCAACCCCATGTATGGAAGGTGCCAGCCTGAGCGAGTGATCGAACAATAAGAGGATTGGTTTATGAAGATATCAAACCGTCCACTTATGTAAGTGGACGGTTTTTCAGTTCGGTAAAACAGGGGAATCTACAAAAAACTGCCGGCAATCCTGGGAGAAAGAATGCAGGAATGTTTTAAGAAAAAAGGAGAGAAGAACGTGGAAAGAAGATTATTTACGTCAGAATCAGTAACAGAGGGACATCCGGATAAAATGTGTGATCAGATTTCTGATGCCATTCTGGATGCATTGATGGCACAGGATCCAATGAGCCGTGTCGCATGCGAGACAGCAACTACAACAGGTATGGTACTTGTTATGGGTGAGATCACAACGAATGCATACGTTGATATCCAGAAGATCGTACGTGACACGATCAAAGAAATCGGATATACAAGAGGAAAATTCGGATTCGATGCAGAGACTTGCGGTGTGATTACAGCAATCGATGAGCAGTCGGCTGATATTGCTATGGGTGTTGATAAAGCGCTGGAAGCAAAAGAACATACAATGTCCGAAGAAGAGATCGATGCAATCGGAGCCGGGGATCAGGGAATGATGTTTGGTTATGCTTCTGATGAGACACCGGAATATATGCCATACCCGATCGCACTGGCACACAAGCTCTCAAGAAAGCTTACAGAAGTAAGAAAGAACGGAACACTTCCGTACTTAAGACCGGATGGAAAGACACAGGTTACGGTTGAATATGATGAGAATGGTGTTCCGGCACGTCTGGATGCAGTCGTACTTTCGACACAGCATGATCCGGAAGTGACACAGGATCAGATCCATAAAGATATTAAGAAATATGTATTCGATGCAATCATTCCGGAGGGCATGGTAGATGAGAAGACAAAGTTCTTCATCAACCCGACAGGACGTTTTGTAATCGGCGGACCACACGGAGACAGTGGACTTACAGGACGTAAGATCATCGTAGATACTTACGGTGGAATGGCACGTCACGGCGGCGGGGCTTTCTCTGGAAAAGACTGTACAAAGGTTGACCGTTCTGCTGCTTATGCAGCACGTTACGTTGCCAAGAATATTGTTGCTGCAGGACTTGCTAAGAAATGTGAGATTCAGTTGTCTTATGCAATCGGTGTAGCACATCCGACATCTATCATGGTAGATACATTCGGAACAGGTGCAGTAGAAGATGATAAACTGGTAGAGATCGTTCGTGAGAATTTTGATCTCCGCCCGGCAGGAATCATTCAGATGCTTGATCTTAGAAGACCAATCTACAAACAGACAGCGGCTTACGGACATTTCGGACGTACAGATATTGATCTTCCATGGGAAAAACTGGACAAAGTAGAAGATCTGAAAAAATATTTATAGAAATTTTATAAAAGTTTATGGGTGCTTTGGTGTGAAGCACCCATTTTTCATGCTATAATTTTTTTTAGTGGAGGACAGATACATGAAGCTGAAAACGCGATTAGTTATAGCATTTTTTACGATTATCATTATACCGGTCCTTATGGCAGCCATGATGGTTTCAATGGTATGCCGCTATCAGATCGGAGTGGTGGAGAAGAATTATGGGATTACAGGAACGACGATTTCTGATTTTACGAATTCCATGCAGGTACTTGCACGTGTTACGGAGAAGCCGTATCATGAACTGAAGGATATGTCAGAGCAGGCATCTGAGATGGAAGATGCGACAGAACTGGATCAGTTTAATAAAAAACTGGAGAATAAGAATGCATACCTGCTGGTGAGAAAAGACGGAACAATCGTATATACGGGCAGCGATGATGATCGTGTAAAAGCGGTGATCGAACAATTGCCGGGATATGGAGATACAGATACAACATCGGAGAATGGAATTTATCTTGGCGGAGATGCAGAAGCATTGGTAAAACAGGTGGATTTCAGATATGATGACGGCAATAAGGGAAGTGCATTCATTGTGTCAGATGTATCCAATGTAATTCCGGAGGTTGGACAGTTTTTCTGCGAAATCCTGATTGGAATTGTAGTGATACTGATACTTACTTCGGCAGCTCTTATTATATGGATTTACCGTGCGGTTATGGGGCCGATCGGCAAGATGCAGACAGCGGCGCAGAATATCAAGGATGGGAATCTGGACTTTGAGTTGAAACCGGAGGCTGACGATGAACTTGGAAAACTCTGCCAGAGCCTGGAAGAGATGAGAGGACGCCTGAAGGAAAGTGCCGAAGAAAAATTGAAATATGACAAAGAAAGTAAAGAACTGATAAGTAACATTTCACATGATCTGAAGACACCTGTGACAACGATCAAAGGTTATGCCGAAGGAATTATAGATGGTGTTGCAGATACACCGGAGAAGATAGACCGGTATGTCAGAACAATCTACAATAAAGCGACAGAGATGAATACGCTGATCAATGAGCTGACATTATATTCTAAGATCGATACGAATAAGATCCCTTACAATTTTAATATCGTGTCGGCGAATGAATATTTCAACGACTGTGCGGATGACCTGTCGGTTGAACTGGCAGCACAGAATGTAGGATTTGGTTATTTTAATTATGTAGAGAAGAATGTACGGATCATTGCAGACCCGGAGCAGGTAAAACGTGTGATTCACAATATTGTCAACAATTCGTTGAAATATATGGACAAACCAAAGGGAATGATCAATCTGCGTGTCAAAGATGTAGGAGATTTTGTACAGATTGAACTGGAAGACAACGGAAAAGGAATTGCAGCAAAAGACCTGCCGAATATCTTTGACCGGTTTTATCGGACCGATGCGTCGAGAAATTCGTCCACCGGAGGAAGTGGAATCGGTTTGTCTGTAGTAAAGAAGATTGTAGAAGAACACGGCGGTAAGATCTGGGCAACAAGCAGAGAAGAGACCGGAACGACAATGTATTTTGTACTAAGAAAGTATCAGGAGGTACCAGTCAATGAGTAAGATATTAATAGTAGAAGACGAAGAAGCAATTGCAGATCTGGAACGGGATTATCTGGAACTGAGCGGGTTCACCGTAGAGGTTGCAAATGACGGAGATACAGGACTTCAGAAAGCCCTGAACGAAGATTATGATCTTCTGATCCTGGATCTGATGCTGCCGGGAACGGACGGATTCGATATCTGCCGTCAGGTGCGTGATGTGAAGAATACACCGATCGTGATGGTATCTGCGAAGAAAGATGATATCGATAAGATCAGGGGACTGGGACTCGGTGCGGATGATTATATGACAAAGCCGTTTAGTCCAAGTGAACTGGTGGCGAGAGTAAAAGCGCATCTGGCAAGATACGACCGTCTGACCGGAAGTGCGGCAGAGAAGAATAAAGTGATCGAGATCAGAGGACTGAAGATTGATACAACTGCAAGACGTGTGTGGGTGAACGGAGAAGAACGTACATTTACGACGAAGGAATTCGATCTGCTGACATTCCTTGCGAGCCATCCGAACCACGTATATTCGAAAGAAGAGTTATTCCGGGAGATCTGGGATATGGAGTCCATCGGGGATATCGCAACGGTAACGGTGCATATCAAGAAGATCCGTGAGAAAGTAGAAGTAGATACATCCAACCCGCAGTATATCGAGACGATATGGGGTGTTGGGTATCGGTTTAAGGTGTAAGTAAAAATGTAGCAAAATATTTTGAGATGCAAAAACATCCCCGGAGGTCTGGTACACCTCCGGGGGTTTTTATTCAATGGAGGATATGATATGATAATGTAAATAAATAAGAAACACGAGGAACAACATATATGATCACAAGTACATCCAATGCCAGAATCAAACGTCTGGTGAATTTAAAGAAGAAGAGAAAATTAAGAGACGAAGAAAGCGTCTTCCTGGTAGAGGGAATCCGTATGTTCAGGGAAGTGCCGCTCGACAAGTTAAAAGAAGTCTATGTATCCGAATCCTTTTACAAAAAAGAAAAAGATACCGTAAAAGAAGTCCTGAAAGACTCTAAAGTAAGAGTGGAAGAACTGACAGATACTGTATTCGCCCATGCATCAGATACCAAGACCCCTCAGGGAATCCTGTGCGTGGTGGAACAGATGAACCATGAAATCAACGAACTGACTTCGGCAAAATGCCCGCTGATCATGGTATTAGACCATCTGCAGGATCCGGGCAATCTTGGAACCATCCTGCGTACAGCAGAAGGAGCCGGCGTGACCGGCATCCTCATGGACAGAGAATGCGTCGATGTCTATAATCCGAAGACAATCCGCTCAACGATGGGATCGATATACCGCATGCCGTTCGTATATGTGGAAGATCTTGGCAAAGGAATACAGGATTTAAAAGACAAAGGTATCACCACTTATGCTGCACATCTGGAAGGAACGAATTCCTATGATGAGGAAGACCTGACGAATCCATGTGCATTCCTGATTGGGAACGAGGGGAATGGCCTGAGACGCGAGATCGCAGACATGGCAGACTGCTATGTCAAGATCCCGATGCTTGGACAGGTAGAGTCATTGAATGCGGCAATCGCTTCTTCGGTGTTGATGTTCGAAGCCGCAAGACAGAGAAGGAAAGTGTAATTAAATGAGATACAATCCACTCATTTTACAGAAGAAAATTGCTTTCTTTATCAGAGTATAGTAATATAGTGAACAAGAAATAATATATACGGAAAAGAGGGGACGGCTTATGAGAGTGATCTATTGGCTGGCAATATTCATTGTACTGTTGATCATTGAAATCGCGACAATGGGACTTACCACGATCTGGTTCGCAGGAGGAGCACTGATCGCATTCTGTGCAGGACTTGTCGGTTTTGGGCTGGGAGTGCAGATCGGAGTATTTGTTATAGTTTCCATTCTGCTTCTGATTCTGACAAGACCGATCGCGGTGAAGTTCTTCAATCAGGAGAGACAGAAGACGAACGCAGAGAGTCTGATCGGACAGCATGCACTGGTGACAGAAGATATTGATACGATAAAGGCAAAAGGGCAGGTAGAGATCTGCGGTCAGATATGGTCGGCTAAGACGGATGAGCCGGACGGAAAGATTCTAAAGAACACAGTTGTTGTAGTAAATGGTATTCAGGGCGTGAAACTGATCGTGCATGCCAGAGAGGAGTAGAGTATGATTTTTGGATTGATTTTATTAGCGATTATTATCTGCGTGGTGATTTCCTGTGTAAAGGTAGTCAGGCAGGCGCAGGCATTGGTTATTGAAAGACTGGGGGCATATCAGGCAACATGGGGAACCGGACTTCACTTTAAGATTCCGATTTTTGACCGTGTGGCAAGAAGAGTGGATCTGAAAGAGCAGGTAGTGGATTTTGCACCGCAGCCGGTTATCACAAAAGATAACGTAACGATGAGAATTGATACCGTTGTATTTTATCAGATCACGGATCCGAAGATGTTCTGTTATGGTGTGGCGAATCCGATCATGGCGATCGAGAACCTGACAGCGACAACACTGCGTAACATCATCGGTGATCTGGAGTTGGATCAGACACTGACATCCAGAGAGACGATCAACACGAAGATGAGAGCATCTCTGGATGTGGCAACCGATCCTTGGGGAATCAAGGTAAACCGCGTGGAACTTAAGAACATTATCCCACCGGCAGCCATCCAGGATGCAATGGAGAAGCAGATGAAGGCAGAACGTGAACGCCGTGAAGCAATCTTACGTGCAGAAGGTGAGAAGAAATCTACAATCCTTGTGGCAGAAGGCCACAAAGAGTCTGCAATTCTGGATGCGGAAGCTGAGAAGCAGGCGGCTATTCTGAAAGCAGAAGCACAGAAAGAAGCCACGATCCGTGAGGCTGAAGGTAAGGCAGAAGCCATCATGAAAGTACAGCAGGCAAATGCCGATGGAATTCGTTTCCTGAAAGAAGCAGGAGCCGATGAGGCTGTTCTTACCATGAAAAGTCTGGAAGCATTTGCAAAAGCTGCTGATGGAAAAGCAACGAAGATTATCATCCCGTCAGAGATCCAGAGCATTGCAGGTCTGGTAAAATCTGTTACAGAGATTGGCGCAGATGATAAAAAAGAAGAAAAGTAGACAAAAGACATAAGATAAAAGTCAAAGAATAAAAACGAGGTACAAAACAATGGATTTAAAAGGCAGAAATTTCCTGACACTGAAAGATTTCACACCGGAAGAGATCACATATCTGCTTGATCTTTCCGCAGAATTAAAAGAAAAAAAGAAAAAAGGAATTCCGGTTGATAAATACAGAGGAATGAATGTGGCATTGATCTTTGAAAAGACCAGTACCAGAACCCGCTGTTCTTTCGAAGTAGCTGCTCACGATATGGGTATGGGAACGACTTACCTTGATCCTTCAGGTTCACAGATCGGGAAGAAAGAAAGTATCGAAGATACAGCAAGAGTTCTCGGAAGAATGTTTGATGGAATCGAGTATCGTGGATTTGGACAGGAGATTGTGGAGGAACTGGCCAAATATGCAGGCGTTCCGGTATGGAACGGACTGACGAATGAGTATCATCCGACACAGATGCTGGCGGATATGCTGACGATCCGTGAACATTTCGGACATCTGAAAGGTATCAAACTGGTATACATGGGTGATGCAAGATACAATATGGGCAATTCCCTGATGATCGCATGTGCCAAATTAGGTATGCATTTCGTGGCATGTACGTCTAAGAACTATTTTCCGAATGAGGAACTGGTAGAGACTTGCAAAGGATATGCAAAAGAGACAGGAGCAACCATCACATTGACAGAAGATATCGAAAGCGGAACCAAAGATGCAGACGTTATTTGTACGGATGTATGGGTATCCATGGGTGAGCCGGACGAAGTATGGGAAGAACGTATCCGTGAACTGTCCCCATACAAGGTGACAAAGAAAGTAATGGAAAATGCAGGAGAACAGGCTATCTTCTTACACTGCCTGCCGGCATTCCATGATCTGAAGACGAAGATCGGCAAACAGATCCATGACAAATTCGGACTGGACGATATGGAAGTTACAGATGAAGTATTCGAGTCTCCGCAGTCAAAGGTATTTGACGAGGCTGAGAACCGTATGCATACGATCAAGGCTGTCATGGTGGCAACACTTGGTGAAAGAGAGTAGGCAAGAGCAGACAGAGTATGAAATCAGAAATATTACGTTTGTTAAAAGAGAATGATACATATATTTCCGGACAACAGCTGTGCGAACAGTTCCAGGTGTCCAGAACAGCCATCTGGAAAGTGATCGATCAGCTTAAGAAGGAAGGCTATCAGATAGAGGCGGTGCGTAACAAAGGCTACCGCCTTATCGAAAGTCCGGATGTTATGTCAAAAGCAGAGATCGACAGTCTGGTAGATACAAAGTGGGCAGGAAAGAACGTCATATATTATGATGAGACTGATTCCACAAATAACCGGGCAAAGGAAGCCGGAAATAATAAGGAACCTCATGGGACATTATTTGTTGCAGATATGCAGATGGCAGGAAAAGGGCGAAGGGGCCGCGTCTGGAAATCGCCATCCGGGAGCAGTATCTATATGACGATATTGCTGTATCCGGATATTCCGCCTGTAAAAGCGCCACAACTTACACTGATCATGGCGATTGCCGTGGCAGAAGGAATCCGGGAGGTTACCGGTCTTGAGACAAAGATTAAGTGGCCGAATGATATCGTTGTGAATGGAAAGAAAATCTGTGGTATCCTGACAGAGATGAGTACAGAGATCGATTACATCAATCATGTAGTGATCGGAGTGGGAATTAATGTGAATCAGGATACATTTCCTGATGATATTAAGGAAACTGCCTCATCACTTAAGATGGAACTCGGAAAGCGCATAAAGCGTTCCGGGCTGATCGCAGCAGTAATGAAAATCTTTGAAAAATATTATGAGATCTTTCAGGAGACAGAAGATCTGTCAGGATTGCAGGAACTTTATAACTCCATGTTGGTGAATAAGGACCGGGAGGTCAAGGTCCTGGAACCGGGGAATGAATATAAAGCATATGCTATCGGCATCAATCAGACCGGAGAACTGATTGTAAGAACGCCGGATGGAAAAGAGAAAGAAATCTATGCCGGAGAGGTATCAGTTAGAGGAGTATATGGATATGTATGATGGAAAAGTAGTGCTTTGCGGTGCTAATTCATATGAAGAAAAGTATTATCTGAATCCGGATTTTGAACAGCTTCCGGATGATGTGAAGAATGAACTGAAGATTATGTGCGTATTGTATGTGCATGACGTAGGGGGAATCCTTACGCTGGTGTTTGAAGAAGACGGAGAATTATGCTTTGAGGTATCGACCGAGGAATTCGATCCGATGTTCGATGAGATCGGAAGCCAGCTTAAGATCAAGCAGCTGCAGAGAGAGAAACAGGATCTTCTGCAGGCATTGCAGTTATATTATAAAGTATTCTTCCTGGGTGAAGAGATAAACAGCGAAGAGTAACTAGAAGGCAGCAGACAAAACAGGAGGAGAAAGATGCTTCTTGTAATCGATGTAGGAAACACAAATATTACACTTGGTGTGTTTGACAAAGAAGAATTATTTGGTACATTCCGTATGAAGACAAAGCAGCCGAGAACATCGGATGAATATGGAATTACTTTACAGGAACTCGTAGAAAGACATGGGATTGAAAGTTCCAAGATCAATGCAGTGATCATTGCATCCGTAGTACCGGATGTGATGCATTCACTTGGCAGTGCGATCATCAAATACTTCGGCGTAAAACCGGTGGTTGTATCTGCTGGAATTAAGACCGGAATCCGCATTGTCACAGAGAATCCGAGACAGGTCGGTCCGGACCGCATTGTAGATGCAGTCGGTGCGTATACTTTATACGGAGGACCAACAATTGTTGTGGATTTTGGAACAGCAACAACATTTGACGTGATCGGTCCGGACGGAACATTTGAAGCAGGTGTGATCGCACCTGGAATCAGGACTTCGGCACAGTCTCTCTGGGGAGAGGCAGATATGCTTCCGGCAATAGAGATCCGCAAACCGAAATCAATTCTTGCAAAAGAGACAATTACGGCAATGCAGGCCGGCCTTGTATACGGACAAATCGGTCAGACGGAATATATTATCAGACGAATGAAAGAAGAATCCGGATATCCGAATGCGAAAGTAGTGGCAACCGGCGGACTTGGCAAGATAATTGCAAATGAGACCGATATGATCGATGTGTATGATTCACAGCTTACGTTAAAGGGACTTCGGTTCATTTACGAAAAAAATAAAAAAAATAAATAATCTGCAGTGTTGACAGTGTAGACTTGTAAAGAAATATGCAGCACTATATATCAAGAAAGCTTCGTTTATGAATGTTAGGGGCTGTCTTATCTGATATATAGTGCTGTGTGTTTCTTGAAAAAATTACAGATAATTGTAATCTGAGTGTGATAACAGGAGTAGAAAAATGAAAATCGGGAATGTTAATCTGGCAAATCCATATATACTCGCACCGATGGCGGGAGTAACGGATCTGCCTTTCAGACTTTTATGTAAAGAACAGGGAGCAGGGCTTCTCTGTATGGAAATGATCAGTGCAAAAGCTTTGCAATATAAGAATAAAAATACAAAAGCATTGCTGGCAATCCATCCGGATGAGTATCCGGTGTCATTGCAGCTTTTTGGATCGGATCCGAAGATTATGAGCGAGATGGCAAAGATGATAGAAGAACTGCCATTTCAGATCCTGGATATTAATATGGGATGCCCGGTGCCAAAAGTAGTGCGGAATGGAGAGGGATCCGCACTTATGAAGAATCCAGAGCTGGTACATGAGATCGTATCGGCAGTATCAAAGGCAATTAAAAAGCCGGTAACGGTGAAGATCAGAAAAGGATTCGACGATGATAATATCAATGCTGTGGAGATTGCAAAGATTATCGAAGATGCAGGAGGTGCAGCGGTTGCAGTGCACGGACGGACAAGAGAACAATATTATTCCGGAAAAGCAGACTGGGATATTATCCGTCAGGTCAAGGAGGCTGTATCCATTCCGGTGATCGGAAATGGTGATGTGATTTCCGGAGAGATGGCACTTCAGATGAGAAGAGAAACAGGCTGTGACGGTGTGATGATCGGAAGAGGTGCACAGGGAAATCCATGGATATTCCATGAACTTCAGGAATACGAAAGAACCGGTGTTGTTCCGCCGAGACCGACTCCGGAGAAGATCAAAGAGACGATGCTAAGACATGCAAAACTGCAGATTGAATTCAAAGGAGACTTCATCGGAATCAGGGAGATGCGTAAGCATGTCGCCTGGTATACGAAAGGAATGAAGGGTTCTGCAAAACTCAGGGATGCGATTAACCAGGTGGAATCTTATGAGGAACTGGAAGTACTTCTGGACAAAGCAATCGTATAATGTATAGAAATGCTGAAAATAAAGGGAAAACGGGTACTTGCAAGTGATAAAAAGATTGACATAAAACACGCATTTATGTATAATAATGAAATTGTGAAAGTATCATTATTCTATGACAGATTAATTATTCAGATAGATGATTCAGACATAAAAATGTCAGGGTAATATGGAACAAAAAAAGGAGCAGAAGACAGATGGAAGCAAAGAAAAAATTACTTACTTATGCTGGTTTAAAAGCACTGGAAGATGAACTTGAGAACCTCAAGGTTGTAAAACGTAGAGAGATCGCCCAGAAGATCAAAGAAGCAAGAGAGCAGGGAGACTTATCAGAGAATGCAGAGTACGATGCAGCAAAAGATGAACAGAGAGACATTGAAGCACGTATCGAAGAACTGGAAGCAATTCTTAAGAATGCAGAAGTTGTAGTAGAAGACGAGGTCGATTTTGATAAGATCAATATCGGATGTACGGTAAAAGTATTCGACATCACATTTGATGAAGAGATGGAATTCAAACTGGTTGGTTCTACAGAAGCGAACAGTCTGGAAGGAAAGATTTCCAATGAATCACCGGTTGGCCAGGCATTGATGGGAAAACAGATCGGAGATGTCGTAACTGTAGAGACACAGGCTGGAGTAATGGAGTACAAGGTACTGGACATCAGCCGTTCATTATAAGAGACAGGCAGATACCCGTCGAAGAATAACAAGGACACAAGACTCAGGCCTCTCTTACACGGGAGGTCTGAATTCAGATAAGGAAGGAGAATAAAAAAGTGGCTAAGCAGCAGAACAATGGACAGGAACAGGACGTGAACCAGTTAAGAAAGGTTCGACGTGAGAAATTAGCAGACCTTCAGCAGAATGGAAAAGATCCATTTCAGATTACAAAATTCAATCAGACACATCACTCATTGGAAGTGAAGAGTCTGTATGAAGCACATGAAGCAGAACTTTTAAAAGACCACCAGACACCAGACGTAGAGGGAATGAATGAAGAGCAGGCGAAAGAGGTTCTGAAGAAAGATTATGAAGAGAGAAGAAGTATCATGGATGCCAATCCGATTCATGTATCTATCGCAGGACGTATGATGTTCAAGAGAGTTATGGGTAAGGCTTCTTTCTGCAACATTCAGGATCTGCAGGGAAGTATCCAGGTATATGTTGCAAGAGATGCGATCGGAACAGACTCTTATGCAGATTTCAAACGTTCTGATATCGGTGACATTTTCGGATTAGAAGGATTTGCTTTCAGAACAAGAACAGGAGAGATTTCTATCCATGCAGAGAAGATGACACTTCTTTCTAAGAGTTTACAGATCCTTCCGGAGAAGTTCCATGGATTAACAGATACAGATACTCGTTACCGTCAGAGATATGTAGATCTGATCATGAATCCAGAGTCAAAAGAGACATTTATCAAACGTTCTAAGATCATCAAAGAGATCCGTAACTTCTTAGATGGACGTGGATTTATGGAAGTAGAGACTCCGATGTTGGTAAGCAATGCAGGTGGAGCGGCAGCAAGACCATTCGAGACACATTACAATGCGCTGAATGAAGATGTGAAACTCCGTATTTCTCTGGAATTGTACCTGAAGAGACTGATCGTCGGAGGACTTGAGAGAGTATATGAGATCGGACGAGTATTCCGTAATGAAGGTGTAGATACACGTCACAATCCGGAATTCACACTGATGGAATTATATCAGGCATATACAGACTATGAGGGAATGATGGAACTGACAGAGAGTATGTTCCGTTACCTCGCAGAAAAAGTGTGCGGAAGCGCAGTTATCAGCTACAACGGAACCGTTATCGATATGGCAAAACCATTCGAAAGAATTTCTATGATCGATGCTGTTAAGAAGTATGCAGGTGTTGATTTTGCAGAAGTTAAGACAGACGAAGAAGCTAAAGCATTAGCAGATGAGCATCATGTAGAATATGAAGAACGTCACAAGAAGGGTGACATCCTGAACCTCTTCTTTGATGAGTTCTGTGAAGAGAAGATGATTCAGCCAACATTTGTAACAGATCATCCAATCGAGATTTCACCACTGACAAAGAAGAATCCGGAAGACCCGAATTATGTAGAGCGTTTTGAGTTGTACGTATACGGACGTGAGATGTGTAATGCATACTCAGAGTTAAATGATCCGATTGATCAGAGAGAACGTTTTGCAGCACAGGAAGAAGCATTTGCAGCCGGTGATGAAGAGGCAAACCACACAGATGAAGATTTCCTGAATGCACTGGAAATCGGTATGCCGCCAACAGGTGGAATCGGATACGGAATTGACAGACTGGTAATGCTGCTGACAGATGCTCAGGCTATTCGTGATGTGTTATTATTCCCGACAATGAAGTCCTTAGATGGTGTAAATAAGAAAAATGATGTAAATAATACAGCTTCTGAAGCACCTGAAAAAAATGTAAAAACTGAGTCTGAAAAGATTGATTTCTCTAAGGTAAAGGTAGAGCCTTTATTTGAGGAATTTGTTGATTTTGATACATTCAGCAAGTCAGATTTCCGTGCAGTAAAGGTTAAAGAGTGTGTTGCAGTACCGAAGTCAAAGAAACTGTTACAGTTTACTCTTGATGACGGAACAGGCACAGACAGAACCATTTTAAGCGGTATTCATAGCTTTTATGAGCCTGAAGAACTGGTTGGAAAGACGCTTATCGCTATCACAAATCTTCCACCGAGAGCTATGATGGGCATTGACTCTTGCGGTATGCTCCTCAGTGCTATCCACGAAGAAGAAGGCGAAGAAAAGCTCCATCTTCTGATGGTTGATGACCATATTCCAGCAGGTGCAAAGCTCTATTAAGATGATGTAAAGATGTACCGTTTTACCGAATAGACGGGACGTACTTCATTTGATAAAAAACTAAAAAAACAGCGATTTACATCAAACTTACATCAATTGATGCAGAAATCGGTGCAAGCAAGAAAAAATCGCATAATTAGTGCAATGAGTGGGCAATTCCAATAGGGATTGCCCATTTTCTGAATGGACAGAAATACAAATCGGGAATTTGTATAAAATATTTTTTGAAAAAACTGTTGACTCCTACGTTGCGTAATGGTTTAAAGTATATTTATCGAGAGAGGAGGAAATGATGATGATGACAGTAAATGAAGTGAGTAAGCTTGCCGGAGTGAGTATACGCACTCTACAATATTATGACAAGATTGGTCTTTTACATCCGACGGGATACACCGATGCGGGTTACAGATTGTATGACGATGCAGATTTGGAACGCCTTCAACATATTCTGCTGTTTCGAGAATTGGAGTTTCCTCTTAAAGACATTAAGATGATTGTTAATAGTCCTGATTTTGACAGAAGCAAAGCTTTAGAACAACAAATAGAGCTGCTTAGGCTTAAAAAGGAACATATTGAGAACTTAATGAACTTTGCTCTTGGAATAAAATTGTTAGGAGTGAAACACATGGATTTTAAGGCTTTTGATAGAAGTAAATTAGATGAATATAGCAGACAGGCAAAGGAATTATACGGTAATACACCAGAATATAAGGAGATGGAAGAAAAGCAAAAGAATCGAACTGAGGAAGATGAGAAAATCCTAGCAGATAGATTTATGCTTTTTTTTAAAGAAGCCGGAGAGATGAAGAATATGAATCCAGCATCTGATGATGCACAGAATCTTGTAAGAAGATTACAGGATTATATTACCCAAAACTTATATACTTGTACAAATAAGATTTTGCGTGGATTAGGAAAAATGTATTCAGGTGGTGGAGACATTACAACGAATATCGATGCTTATGGTGGTGAAGGTACCGCAATATTTGTAGCAGATGCAATAGAGATATATTGTGATAATGCAGAGTAAAATTGAATTTATATCTATGTAATGTACACGATAAATCCAGTTTTGAACTTGCCCTTTGAGAGAGGAGAAAATCCTTTTCTCAAAGGGCTTTTTCTATTTATACGGATAATCGCAAACTACAAGATAAAGCTAAAACTTCATATACTCTAAGCACAAGGAGGTTGAGGTTTGGCTATGAATAACAGTTTAGCAGAAGTACACCCGGAGCTTGTTTCGGAGTGGTCGGAGAAGAATTTACTGCTTACACCCGACGACATTACTTTCGGTTCAAATAAAAAAGTATGGTGGAAAGGTGCTTGCAGTCACGAATGGCAGACAAGCGTTAAGGCTCGTTCCAGTGGAGAGAAATGCCCGATATGCTCCGGTGCGAGAGTGATTGTAGGTATTAACGATTTGGCGACATTAGAGCCATTACTGGTAAAGCAGTGGTCGAAAAAGAATAAGATAAAACCGACAGAGGTTTCTATTGGTTCTCACAAGAAAGTGATATGGAGATGTGAGAAAGGGCACGAATGGGAAGCTGCCGTTAAGAGCAGGACAATAAATAAAACAGGTTGCCCGTATTGCTCTCATAATAAAGTGTTGGCAGGATTTAATGACCTTGCAACACTTCAGCCGGATATAGCTGCCGAGTGGTCGGACAGAAATTATCCGTTACTTCCAACTCAGGTTACAGTCTTTGCCAATCGTAAGGCTTGGTGGAGATGTAAGGATTGCGGCAGGGAGTGGAACACCCTTATTTCTACCCGTTCCGGTGGTAGTAAATGTCCATATTGCAGTGGGTACATATTCCTGAAAGGGTTTAATGATTTGCAGACAACGCATCCTGAAATTGCTTCTGAATGGTCGGAGAAGAACTTGCCATTGAAGCCTGATGAAGTAAATGCAAAGTCGAGGAAAAATATCTGGTGGAAGTGCAGAAAATGCGGTAATGAGTGGAAATCAGTTATCAACGCCCGTGTGAAAGGTACGGTATGCCCCGTTTGTGCGGAGAGAGAAGTCCTTGCCGGATATAATGATTTGGCGACAACAGATAATCAGCTTCTTAGCGAATGGGATTATGAACAGAATAAACTGAAGCCTACAGAGGTATCACGAACTTCAGCAAAGAGAGCGTGGTGGAAATGCAGGCACGGTCATTCATGGAGTATGAAGATAAATGAAAGGACGATATTGAATAAAGGCTGCCGAATTTGTGAGCAAGAATATTTATCTCTATTTCCTGCTTTGGCTGTCAGCTATTATTCTAATAAGAAAGGTTTGAAAGCAGAACTTGGTTCTGACCGATTGCTTGGAGTTCCACTTGAAACATATATACCTTTAGAAAAGTTGGCTATTGAGTCAAAAAGTGCCGATGAGAATATAGAAATAATGAAAGCGTATATGTGTAAGCAACGAGGAATAAGGCTGATTAAACTGCCGATGAAAGGCACAGAACTGGATTATGCCAATAATTTAAAGAAAGCTTTTCAGAGCGTACATATATTTATTTCTTCTGATACCGAGGAAGATGTGGAGATAATCAAGAATACATTTGAAAGATGGAGGGACAGCCAATGAGAGAGAAAACTTATCATCTATACTTAAATGAAGAAGAACGAAGCCAAGTGATACAATCACTCATTGCACTGAAGAACAATTTAGCAGCTCAGGGACGATACACCGACGCAGTAGATGATGTTCTATGTAAAGTGCTTGAAGCAAAGAAAAAGAAATTGAAAATGGAATACATTTAGAACGTGTTTTGCCGTCTGTTTCTTAACCAGAGCAGGCGGCTTTTTTTATTTCAAAATTTTTTTTGAAAAATTTTCGGAAAAGCGGCGATTTTGGGTGTGCATTTTATACCCCTTTGTCCAAATGAGTGAAGGGGTTCATTCCGGATAGCAAAAACGGAAGCCTTTTCGCTTGAAAATTGAATAAGTCATTCACTAAGACTTTATTTCTGATGATAGCCACTTTAGCAGGTACGCCGTGATTTCTGTATTTCAGAATAGCGAGAACTCCGGCTAAGAGTATCAGGTTGCCCCTGATATGGCGATGACAGTCAGAATGATAATGATACTTCTCTACGGAGCTGGCGGAGTACCCGGCAGAGGTTAGAACCCTATGATACAGATAAGCAGTCTGTTCCTTAGTGATTTCCCATAAGCATTTTGCTTGGCAAGGGGTGTTGAGAACAAATATTGCTATGACCGATTAGGAAATGAGTCGGTCAGGTACATAGCCATAATGCGGTGGCTATGAATTTTCAGAAAGGAGGGCAAAAAGAAGTGTCAAACTGTAAAACGATTTCCGTATGTAACCAGAAAGGCGGAGTCGGAAAGACCACCACAACAGTTAATCTCGGAGTCGGGCTTGCAATGCAGGGCAAGAAAGTATTGCTCATAGACGCAGACCCGCAGGGAGATTTAACGACTTGTCTTGGTTGGCAGGATACAGACAGTTTGGGTATCACGCTTGCAACGAAACTCACAGATGTAATCAATGAAACGATGACAGACCCTATGGTTGGTATCCTGCATCACGAAGAAGGTGTTGACCTTGTTCCGGCAAACCTTGAGCTTTCAGCAATGGAATTTAACCTTGTAAACGCAATGAGCAGAGAAACTACACTCAAGAATTATCTGAGTCAAGTGAAGAACAGATATGATTATGTAATTATAGACTGTATGCCTTCACTTGGTATGGTTACTCTCAATGCTTTATCGGCGGCAGACAGTGTTATCATTCCGGTTCAGGCTCAGTATTTGCCTGCAAAGGGTATGACACAGCTTGTGCAGACCATTTCAAAAGTAAAGAAGTATATCAATCCGGATATTAAGATAGACGGTATGCTGCTTACTTTGGTGGATAGCCGAACAAACCTTGCAAAGAGTACGGTGGAAGCACTCAGGGCAAACTTCGGTAATCAGATAAGAATGTATCGAACACAAATCCCGATTGCCGTAAAAGCCGCAGAAACTTCTTCCAAAGGCAAGAGCATTTATGCTTATGAGCCAAACAGCACAGTGTCTAAGGCATACGCTGAATTTACAAAGGAGGTGTTAGCCGATGGCAGGAAGAAAGAGCGACTTCACTCTCACGAAGCTCGATGATTTATTTACCACTCAGGCACAGAGAGATGAAGAACAGCTTTCAAAAATCCGAGATATTCCATTGGAGCTGATTGATGATTTTCCCGACCACCCGTTTAAGGTCAGGGACGATGAAGATATGATGCAGCTTGTGGAGAGTGTCAAGGAAAGAGGGGTTATTACTCCGGCAACGGTAAGGCAGAAAGAGGACGGCAGATATGAACTTGTTTCAGGACACAGACGAAAGCGAGCGTGTGAACTGGCAGGATTTGAAACACTGAGAAGTGAGATTGTAGACCTGAACAGAGATGAAGCGACCATTTTAATGGTTGAGAGTAATTTCCAGAGGTCAGAGATATTGCCAAGTGAAAAAGCCTTTGCCTATAAAATGCGTTTGGAAGCAATGAAAAGACAAGCAGGCAGACCAAGAAAAGAAAATGTGTCCCCAGTGGGGACGAATTTACGAACCGATGAACAAATTGCACAGGAAACAGGGGACAGCAGAAATCAGATACACCGATATGTTCGTCTGACAAACCTTGTTCCTGAACTGCTTGAATTTGTTGATGAGGGGCGTATTAAAATGCGTCCTGCCGTAGAACTTTCCTACCTTGATGAAGATTGTCAGCGTGATGTGGTTGACGAAATCGACCTGAATGACGCTACCCCGTCACACGACCAGACAATCCGTATGCGAAAGTTATTCAACGAGGGCAACCTTACAACCGAAGCAATCCACGCTGTTATGTCTGAGGAAAAGCCGAACCAAAAGGAAAAAATCGTGTTGAGGGGCGACAGAGTAAGACAGCTTATCCCGAAAAATATTTCCGTCAGTCAGACGGAGGATTTTGTCTGCAAAGCATTGGAGCATTACAACAAGTTCTTGCGTAACCGTGCAGAGCGTGACAGCAGATAGCCTGTTTTACAGTTCCCCTTTCTCACACTCTAACCTCTTAGTTATACTTTTACCTACCGAAAATGATATATACTATCTCACTTGAATATAACTATCTCAAAGTATATGTCTATCTCTAAGGGGCAATCGCACAGTATGAACGGACTGGAGGTGTATGGTAAAATGAAAAATTAACGAAAAATCCGCATTTGTTTTTCGGCAGGTAAATCTTGTCGTAAGAGAAAATCCACAAAGGCACATCGTAGCGATACGGTGTGTTTTTCAATTTTTACAGGAGGAAACGCAATGATAAAGTCAAAATTCAAAAGAGTCACGTCGCTTTTCTTGGCGACCCTTATGTGTGTGACCACTTTTGCAGGCATTGGCTCGACAACAGCATATGCTGCTTCGGGAGAAAAAGCCGATGTTTATATGGTCGATTTCCCTCGTGATGGCGATGCTAATTACGATGGGGTATGGGGACACAGCAATTTGACCTTGAAAAATGGTTGGCATACCGGACGTTCCAATTTTACCAATCTTAAGGCTATTGGCTCATACTCAGGCAATGTTGCTTATTGTATTGAGCCGGGAATTTCGCTCAAGGTCGGTCAGACAATGAATAAGTATGACGAAAATTATTTTAATAACCTTGCAGCCAATGGGGTTATTTCCGGAGATGAAATCCGTCTTTTCGTTGGTCGTATTTTACAGTATGGCTATCGTGGGACAATCTCGACATCTTGGAGGTCACAGAATGAAGCGGCAGCAAACAGCATTGCACAGGCTTATGCCACACAGCTTCTTATCTGGGAAACTGTTATCGGAGAGCGTGATGCAAACTTCAATCATGTAGCAGCCAGTGGTTGCAGCAATGTGAAAGATGTCATCAATGCAAAGCATCCGCTCCGCAATAAGATTTTCAGTTATTACAACAGTATGGTGCAGAGTGTACAGAACCATGCGACCATACCGAGCTTTTGTAATAAATCATCCGGTTCGGCAAAGACAATAGAACTTGAGTGGAACGGAAGTAAGTACACAACTACTCTGACAGACTCCAATAATGTGCTGTCCAAATATAATTTCAAGGCAAGTATCAGTGGAGTAAGTTTTTCAGTGAATGGTAACAAACTTACTGTTTCTATGGATACTGCACCGAGTAAGGAATTTACGATTACCGCAACCAAGAAAAATGCAGTCCGCAGAGGTGTGGTTGTATGGTCAGAGGGCAAACACGGTCAGAACTCCAGTGTGCAGGATGTTGTCAGCTATGCTCAGGAAGTAAGCGACAGTATCAACGGTTATGTGAAGATGAAAGTCAGCTATGGTTCTTGTCAGATTGTAAAGACCAGTGAGGACGGCAAGGTTGACGGTATCAACTTCACGATTACCGGAAACGGTATCAATCAGACAGTTACAACAGCTAATGGCGGTAAGTTCCAAATTGATAATCTTATGCCGGGTATCTATACTGTAACCGAGCAGGTATACGATAAGTACGAGCCGCAGGAAACACATAGAGTTACCGTTGTAGCAGGACAGGTTGCAAAGGTCAATTTCAATAACAAACTGAAGCGTGGCGACCTTCAGGTAGTGAAGTCCTCAGAAGATAACCTTGTTGAAGGTGTGAAGTTCCATCTTTTCGGTACTTCTCTTTCCGGTGATGCTGTTGACCAGTATGCAGTTACGGACAAAGACGGTGTGGCAACTTTCAAAGATGTGCTTATCAGTGGTTCTGAACCATATACTCTTGAGGAAGTGGACACAGCTATCCGTTATGTTGTGCCAAAAAATCAGACTGCACCAGTGAAGTGGAAAGAAGTAACCACAAGAAACTTCAATAACATTTTGAAGAAATTTACTGTAACAGTAACAAAGAGCGACGCTGAGAAAGGCGAAGCACAGGGCAATGCCAAACTTTCGGGAGCAGTTTACGGTATCTATAAGGGAGAAACGCTTATAGATAAGTATGTTACTGATGAAAACGGTCAGTTCACTACCAAAGAATATGTTTGTGATACCGACTGGACAATCCGAGAAATTACACCGTCAGAGGGATATTTGCTTGATAAGACTATCCATGAAGTAGGTGCAGACCCGAAACTTTATGAGGTGGAACACAACCTTACTTCCAATGATGTGACCGAGCAGGTAATCAAAGGTAACGTGGCTATCATTAAACACACTGATGATGGAGAAACAAAGATTGAAACTCCTGAAAAGGGTGCTTCCTTTGAGATTTATTTGAAATCTGCCGGAAGCTATGACGCAGCCAATAAAGACGAGAGAGATACTATCGTTTGCGATGAAAATGGCTTCGGTCAGACAAAAGATATGCCGTATGGTATTTATACCGTACACCAGACTTCCGGTTGGGAAGGCAGAGAGATGATGGATGATTTTGATGTGTTCATTTCACAGAACGCACAGACCTACCGTTATCTTATCAATAACCGTAACTTTGAGAGCTTTGTCAATGTAGTCAAGGTGGACGCAGAAAGCGGAAAGAGTATTCCGTATGCAGGAGCAGGATTTAAGATTTACGACCCACAGGGCAATCAGGTCAAAATGACCTTTACTTATCCGACACCGACCACGATTGATGTGTTCTATACCGACGCAAATGGTTCTCTTGTCACACCTGAGAAACTGGATTACGGCAAGGGATATTCTATCGTAGAGGTACAAGCTCCATACGGATATGTACTTGATGATACTCCGGTATATTTTGATATTACCGAAGAAAATTCCACAGAGGAAGGCGGCGTAACTGTTGTGAAAGTCAATAAGCCGAATATGGCACAGAAAGGTACTATCACGGTTGAAAAGACCGGAGAAGTATTTAGCGGGGTCAATGTAAGTGGTTCTGAGGACGGTGATGTTATCTATCAGCCTGTTTATGAAGTGGCAGGACTTGAGGGTGCAGTTTATGAAGTCCGTGCTGCGGAAGATATTAGTACACCGGACGGTACACTCCGCTATTCAAAGGGCGAAGTGGTAGATACTATCACAACAAGCTCCGATGGATTTGTGAAGAGCAAAGAACTTTATCTCGGAAAATACGAGGTCAAGGAAATTACTGCACCTTACGGAATGGTAGTGAGTGGCGAAACACATACGGTTGAGCTTACTTACGCAGGTCAGAATATCTCTGTTACCGAAACTTCCACATCGTTCTATAACGAAAGACAGAAAGTGCAGGTAAGCCTTGCAAAAGCCATTGAAAAGGACGAGACATTTGGTATTGGCGACAACGGAGAAATCAAAAACATCAGCTTTGGTCTTTATGCCGCAGAAGATATTGTATCTGCAAGCGGTACAGTTATTCCGGCTGATGGACTGATTGAGATTGTCAGCGTAAATGAAAATGGAACTGCTGTTATGAAGTCAGACCTTCCGTTTGGCAAATACTATGTCAAAGAGATTGCAACCGATGAGCATTATATTCTCTCTGATACGAAGTATCCGGTTGTATTTGAATACGCAGGTCAGGATACCGCAACGGTTGAAATCAAAGTAAATGACGGAAAAGAAATCAAGAATGAACTTATCTATGGTTCTGTATCAGGTAAGAAGATTGACGAGAATGGAGAAGCACTTGAGGGTGCTGTTATCGGTATCTTCAAAGCCGAAGAAACAGAATTTACAAAGGATACTGCACTTATGACGACTACCTCTGCAAAAGACGGTAGTTTCTCTTTTGCAAAAGTTCCTTATGGCAAATGGATTGTAAGAGAAATCGAGCAGCCAAAGGGATTTGTTCTTGATGAAAAAGCGTATGAGGTCAATATCAGCAAAGCCGAGCAGGTAGTTGAAATTGAGATTGTCAATGAGTATGTTCACGGCAATATCAGACTCACGAAGGTGGACGCTGAATATCCGGATAACAAGCTTACGGGTGCAACCTTTGAGGTATATAAGGACACCAATGAGAATGGAAAGATTGATGATGGCGATGAACTTATCGGAAATCTTGAAGAAACCGAAACCGGAATTTATGAGATGAAAGAGCTGCTTTACGGAAAATATATTGTCCGTGAAACAAAAGCACCGGAGGGCTTCCTGCTTGATAAGGGAGAATACTCTGTTTTCATTGAGAAAGACGAAACAACTTATTCCGTTGAGAATAAGGCTGGAGTTGGATTTATCAATGAAGCTATGCGTGGAACACTGAAAATCGTCAAGACATCTTCAGACGGTAAGGTCAAAGGTTTTGCGTTCAGAGTAACCGGAGCAAACGGGTATGATATGACATTTGAAACAGATAAGAATGGCGAAATCGTGATTGAGGGACTTCGTATTGGCGAATATACCGTATCAGAAGTGGCAAACAATGCGTCTGCCGCATATATCACACCTGCCGACCAGAATGTTACTATCAAACTTGATGAAACAGCCGTTGTAAAAATGCACAATGAGTTAAGAGATACGCCGAAAACAGGAGATGATACCAATATGAAACTTTGGTATGTCCTTGCCGGACTTTCTGCTGTCGGTATCGCTGTAACTTCTGTTGTTGCACACAAAAAGAAGAAAAAGGAGAGTAACGAGTAATAGAAGCAAAGACAATTATCGCTATCGCATTAGTCGCCGTTATTGTCGGCGGCTTTATCTTTCTTCAGGTTAAAAACCGTAAGAAGTAAGTAACAAGCGAACATTAACCAGTCGGGGCAGAGCGTAAAAACTCTGTCCCTTTAATTTTTTGGAGGAACATTATGAAACAACAGAAAACGGTGGAGAGCCGAGTGCTTGAAATCTTAAAGGAATGCCCGATGTCGAGGTATGATGATATGCTTCTCATTCTGCATTATTACAACCAATACGGATATATACCTGCCGGAAATCTTCCGCTTGAGGATATTGTATTTAATTACCGAGCATACGGACTTCCTTGTTTTGAAACCATACGCAGGGCAAGGCAGAGAGTACAGTCCCTTTTTCCTGAGTATTCACGTAATCCGCAGAAAGAAGAACAGAGCGGCAGTATTTCTATTGTAATCAACATTAGCTAAGGAGGTATTTTCGTGAAAGACAAAGCAACTTTTCAGAATAAGGTCAAGGTGCTGAATAAACTCTTTGACTCCGGTTGTGATACGGAGAAAAAGTTGCAGCAGCTTGATATGGAAGCAATCCTGAAAATCCCGAATATCACGATTCCTGATATGGGTGTGATTATGGAGCTTCAGAAGAATACAAAGTCCGGTAAACTCTTTTCGTATTTGGGCGGCGGTTCTGATGAAGCAACAAAAATGAGAGGTAAGGAAAATGAAGCAACAGGAGAATAGAGCAGAGCCGCAGGAAAAGCAAATTCGATTTATAGACAGTCATTACAATTTGAAATTCTATATTCCCGATGGAGGGAAAATCAGGATTACTTTTCGTGATGGACACACAGCAGACAGAGTGTGCAAGTATATTGATGACTACCATTTGTACGTCGGAAATTGCTGCTATCATATATGCGAGTTTGCTGAAAAAATGGAGCTTAGTGGAAGCAAAGTTGAACCTGTCAATCAATCCGAACCGTCAAAAAACAAGACCAGAAACAGAGAAAAACAGCGATAAGGAGGTGCAAAAGTAATGGCACGAAAATATGACCTTATTTCTGAGCTTTACAACCGCACCTGCAAAACGGTTGTGTCAAATCCTCAGAACTGGCAGGCATTCTTAGCTTCGGCTTGCCGAAATTATAAGTTACGCTATGACGAACAGCTTCTTGTATATGCACAGCGACCCGATGCAACAGCGGTTCTTGAGATAGAGCAGTGGAACAAAATTTTTGGCAGATGGGTCAACCGAGGTGCTAGAGGTATTGCTGTTTTTGCTGATGAGAACCGTTCACGGCAAAGACTGACACATTACTTTGATATTTCAGATACTCACGAAAGCAGATATTCAAGAACAGTCCCGATTTGGGATATGCGTCAGGAATACGAAGCTGATGTGATTGAAACATTGGAAAGCACTTTCGGAGAGATTGAGAATAAGAGCAGTCTTGCCGAAGCAATTATGGGAGCAGCAAGAAATGCGGCAGAGGATAATATCCCTGATTATCTGCAAGACCTTTACTATGCAACCGAGGGCAGTTCCTTTGAGGAAGTGGAAGAGGATATTGTGGCTTTCATTTATAAAAATGTCGTGACAAATAGTGTGGCATATATGATGATGTCAAGGCTTGGTGTTGATACGGACGGTTATTTTGAACTTGATGATTTCAGAGATGTTACTAACTTCAATACGCAGGAAACACTCAATGCACTTGGATTTGCTACCAGTGATATTGCAGAAATGGGATTGACGGAAATATCTAAAACAATTACTGCACTCAACCGTCAAAATCGCATAATTGTCGGTCAGGACAGAAATGAATACAATAAGGTTGAAAATAATGACGAAAGGAGTTTGGACGATGAACGAACTGACCTACACGATGGTGGGCGATTACAGCCTTCCGAACCTGAAACTTCCACAGCAGCCGGAAGTGACGCTGGGCAGGTACGCTCAGATGAGGAGAGAGTTTCTGAAGGAACATCACAGAGTCCTTTACTACAATCTCCTGACGAGGGGCGAACTGACACAGCACTTGGCGGAAGTGGAACAGAGAGCCAGCAAGATGGAGGAAACAATCCTGAGGCAGATGGCACAGAAAGAGGGAGTGACCGAACAGATGAAAGCGGAGGATATGATGAAATGGGTTCGTCTGATGAACTCCCTTCGCAGCTCGGCACAGGAAATCGTGAAAGCGGAAGTGATATTCACTTAGAGTATTACGACAGAACGCACGAGGATAAAAGCCTTCCGTTCTTTGGACGTGATGAAGTAATCAATGAAATTCTCAGAACGACACCACATTTGTCGGCAAGTTTGGAAGAAATCAAAGATTATTATGAACATAATCCTGATAACAAAGACCGCACAGAGTATATAAAGAGTATTTTCAATAATGATTATACCGAACTTACTTTAGAGGACGGCAGGACAGTAGGGTACAAGACCTTTGAAAACGTTCTGCATTTGTGGGAGGGCAAATACGACAGCAGAACCGCACAGAGCTTTTATGATTGGGCTGTTATTGCCCGTCATTTTGAAGCTATGCGATTACTGGGAGAATTAAGTGACAGCATAAAACCATTACCGTCAATGGACGGTCAGATGACATTCATATTAGACGGTCGGGCAGAGGAAAAGAAAACCTCTGCCTTTACTTTTTCTCAGGAGATTATCGATGCTGTTCTTGCGAATGGAAGCGGATTTTCTGAGGGAAAAATGCGTATTTATGAGCAGTTTGAAAAAAGCCTTTCTGCAAAAGAAAATGCCGACTTCTTGAAAAATGAATACGGTTGGGGCGGCTCTTATCCAGTAATAATCGGAGCAGGCATCGATGAGAGCCACGATGGAAAAGATATTACGATTACGAAAGGTATCGGTAAAGAGAAGCCGCATATCACGCTTTCGTGGTCGCAGGTGGAGAAGCGTATCGGGGAACTTATCCGAACAGACAGATACTTAAATCCAAAGGAAAAAGAACACTATCCTCAGTGGCTTGAAAGTCAAGAGGAACGCAGAGCCAAAATCGAGGAAACGAAAAGAAATCGTGAGATACTTTCTAATGCACCACCGGAGCAAGAGGTCGAACCAACCGAAAAAGAACCTGAAGAAGCAGAACAGCTACAAGATGTGCAGTATGAATATCATCTTGGCGATAAGGTGTATATCGGTGCTTCTGAGTATGAAATCTTATCTGTTGATGATGAGAGAGTAATGCTCTATGACTATGATATGCCACTGTTCAATAAGGAATTTTCACGCACAGAGTTTGACAGAAAAGTGCGAGAGAATCCGATAAATGAGCATTTGATTGTAAAAGAAGAACCTGCCGAAGAAAGAAATGAAGCGGAAGAAGTTCAGACCAATATGGGCAGTATGCCGATAGAGGATTATCGAGAGATAGTAGCTTCGCAGTCAGGTTTTGACAGCTATGATGAAATGTATAAGCAGGGGTATCGCATAGGAAACGGTTACGATAAAGAGCCTGAGCCGGTAGTTCCCGCTTGGGAGCAGAAGAAAAAGGTCAAGGGCTTTGACCTGCACCCTGATGTGCCTATGGCAGACCGTCATACCTTTAATCTCAGAGAAAATGAGGTTGAAACGGTAGGTAAAAAGGAACGCTTCCGCAGAAATATTATGGCGATACAGCTTCTTAAAAAGTGTCAGGAAGAAAACAGATTTGCCACTCCTGAAGAACAGATTATCTTATCAAAGTATGTCGGTTGGGGTGGACTTTCAGAAGTCTTTGATGAAAATAATTCAGCGTGGGCAACTGAATATCTGGAACTTTCTTCGGTATTAACATCGGAGGAATATGCTTCGGCAAGAGAAAGCACGTTGACTGCGTTCTACACGCCGCCCGAAGTTATCACAGCCATTTATAAGGCAATGGAGCAGATGGGCTTTAAGGAAGGCAACTTGTTAGAGCCGTCCTGCGGTATTGGTAATTTCATCGGTATGCTGCCGGACACAATGCAGGACAGTAAGATTTACGGTGTGGAACTTGATACGATTTCCGCAGGGATTGCACAGCAGCTTTATCAGAAAACAACCATTGCGGCACAAGGGTTTGAAGAAACAAATCTGCCGGACAGCTTCTTTGATGGAGTGGTTGGTAATGTGCCTTTTGGAGATTTTAAGGTATCGGATAAAAGATACGACAAGCATAAGTTCCTGATACACGATTACTTTTTTGCGAAGTCCCTTGATAAGTTAAGACCCGGCGGTGTGATGGCTCTTGTAACGAGCAAAGGCACAATGGATAAGGAAACTTTAGCAGTACGAAAGTATATTGCACAGAGAGCAGAGCTTCTTGGAGCAATTCGATTGCCGAATAATACCTTTAAGGGTAATGCAGGAACGGAAGTCGTTTCGGATATTCTTATCCTACAAAAGCGTGACAGACTGATAGATATTGAGCCGGATTGGGTTCATCTTGATACCGATGAGAACGGAATTAAGATGAACTCTTATTTTGTGCAGCACCCCGAAATGATACTTGGAGAAATGAAAATGGTATCGGGGCGTTTCGGTATGGAAGCAACTTGTGTGCCGTATGAAAATGCAGACCTTGCAGCACAGCTTGATGAAGCAGTAGCAAACATTCACGGAGAAATCACGGAATATGAAACTGAGGAAGAACTGGAGGAGGAAGATAATTCTATTCCGGCAGACCCGACAGTGAGAAACTTTTCCTATACGTTGGTAGACGATAAAATCTACTATCGTGAAAATTCCCGTATGACTCCGGTGGAAATATCGGCAACCGCAGAGAACCGAATTAAGGGTATGATTGCTATTAGAAATTCCGTCAGAACGCTGATTGAATTGCAGACAGAAGATTACCCTGACAGCGAAATCAAAGCGGAGCAGGAGCGATTAAACAGACTTTATGATACCTTTTCAGGTAAGTACGGACTCATTAACAGCCGTGCAAATACTTCTGCTTTCTCGCAGGATAGTTCATTCTCTTTGCTTTCCGCATTGGAGATAATCGGAGAGGACGGAGAACTGGAGCGTAAGGCTGATATGTTTTCTAAGAGGACAATTAAGCCGCATACTCCGGTTACTTCTGTTGATACGGCAAGTGAAGCGTTGGCGGTATCTCTTGGAGAAAAAGCCACGATTGATATGGACTATATGATGGGGCTTTCCGGTAAATCGGAGAATGAAATCTTTGAGGACTTAAAGGGTGTTATCTTCCTAAACCCGCTTTATGAGTATGGAAATTCTTACGAACCGAAGTATCTGATGGCTGATGAATACCTTTCGGGTAATGTCAGGGAAAAGCTGAGGATTGCAAAGAACTCGGCAGAACTCTATCCGAAAGATTATAAGGTCAATGTAGAAGCACTTCAAAAGGTGCAGCCGAAAGACCTGACTGCAAGTGAAATTTCCGTGCGACTTGGTGCAACTTGGTTGCCACCGGACGATGTGCAGGAGTTTATCTTTCATTTGCTTGAAACACCACGCTATGCACAGTGGAACATCAAAGTTCACTTCTCTCCATTTACGAGTGAGTGGAATATTGAGGGCAAATCCTATGACAAAGGAAATGTAAGGGCATATAACACTTACGGAACTTCCCGCATCAATGCCTATAAGATTATTGAGGAAACGCTGAATTTAAAAGATGTGCGTATCTTTGATTATATCGAAGATGATGAGGGAAAGAAAAAGGCTGTCCTAAATAAAAAGGAAACAGCGATTGCTCAGTCGAAGCAGGAAATGATTAAGCAGGAATTTCAGGACTGGATATGGTCTGACCCTGAACGAAGGGAAAGGCTTTGCAAATCTTACAATGAGAAATTCAATAGCGTCAGACCTCGTGAGTATGATGGAAGTCATATCATCTTCAATGGTATGAATCCTGAAATTGAACTCAGGGAACATCAGAAAAATGCGGTTGCTCATATCCTTTACGGAGGAAATACACTTCTTGCACACGCAGTCGGAGCAGGAAAAACTTTTGAAATGGTAGCGGCAGCACAGGAGTCGAAAAGGCTTGGGCTTTGTAACAAGTCGCTGTTTGTTGTACCAAATCACTTGACCGAACAATGGGCGGCTGAGTATTTGCAGCTCTATCCGGCGGCGAATATCCTTGTCGCAACAAAGAAAGATTTTGAAACCAAGAACTGTAAAAAGTTCTGCGGAAGGATTGCAACTGGAGATTATGACGCAGTTATCATCGGACATTCACAGTTTGAAAAAATCCCGATGTCCATTGAAAGACAGAGGGCAATCTTAGAACAGCAGCTTGAGGAGATAACCGGAGGAATTGCGGAACTCAAGCGAAACCGAGGGGAAAACTTCTCCATAAAGCAGCTTGAAAAGTCAAAGAAATCTATCAGGCAGAAACTTGATAAACTCAATGACCAGACGAAAAAAGATGATGTTGTAACCTTTGAGGAACTTGGTGTAGACAGACTTTTTGTTGATGAAAGCCATTATTACAAGAACCTTTATCTTTATACAAAAATGCGTAATGTGGGCGGTATCGCACAGACGGAAGCACAGAAATCTTCCGACCTCTTTATGAAGTGTCGTTACCTTGACGAGATTACCGGAGGACGAGGAACCGTATTTGCAACGGGTACACCTATCTCAAACAGTATGGTGGAACTCTATACGATACAGCGATATTTGCAGTACAACACGCTTGTGAAAAATGGGTTGCAGCACTTTGATGCCTGGGCTTCCACTTTCGGAGAAACCATTACGGCAGTGGAACTTACACCGGAAGGAACAGGATACAGAGCAAAGACAAGGTTCGCAAAATTCTATAACTTGCCGGAACTAATGGCGATGTTCAAGGAGATTGCGGACATTAAAACAGCAGATATGTTGAACCTGCCAGTACCGGAAGCAAAGTACCATAACATTGCAGTAAAGCCATCGGAAATGCAGAAGGAGATGGTTGCTTCCCTTGCAGAGAGAGCCGAGCAGGTGCGTGGCGGCGGTGTGGATTCAAGCGTAGATAATATGCTGAAAATCACGAATGACGGAAGAAAACTGGCTCTTGACCAGCGTATGCTAAACGATATGCTGCCTGATTTTGAGGGCAGTAAAATCAATGCCTGCGTCGATAACATCTATCGGATATGGAAAGAAAATGCCGACAAGAAATCGGCACAGCTTGTGTTTTGTGACCTTTCCACGCCGAAGAATGACGGCACATTTTCCGTCTATAACGACATCAGAAAGAAGCTGATTGAGAGAGGTATTCCTGAAAGTGAAGTGAAGTTCATACACGAAGCCGATACGGATATGAAGAAAAAAGAACTGTTTCAAAAGACCCGCAAGGGAGAAGTCAGGGTGCTTCTTGGCTCTACTCAGAAGATGGGAGCAGGAACGAATGTGCAGGATAAACTTATCGCACTTCACGATGTGGATTGTCCGTGGCGACCTTCAGATTTGGAGCAGCGTTCCGGTAGAATTGTCCGTCAGGGCAATGAAAATCCGCAGGTAGATATTTACCGCTATGTAACAGAGCAGACCTTTGATGCATACCTCTATCAGCTTGTGGAAGGTAAGCAGAAGTTCGCAAGTCAGATTATGACGAGCAAATCTCCGGTCAGGTCGGCAGAGGATATTGATGAAACCGCACTGTCCTATGCGGAGATAAAAATGCTTGCAACAGGTAATCCATATATCAAAGAAAAAATGGACTTAGACATTCAAGTACAGAAGCTAAAGATGTTAAAATCCAATTTCTTATCAGAGAAATACGGACTGGAGGATAAGGTCATCAAGTTCTATCCACAACAGATTGCTTACTTGAAATCCCGTGTAGAGGGACTTACAAAAGATGTTGAAACAGCAAAATTACACCCGAAACCGATAGACGAGCAGCCGCTTGGAATGATGGTATCGGGTGTTTCTTATTCCGAAAAAGCCGAAGCAGGTCAGGCAATCATCAATGCCTGCAAGTCAATGAACAGTCCCAATGCGATACCACTTGGCGAGTACCGTGGCTTTCAAATGGAACTGTATTTTGATACGGTTCAGCGTAATTATGTTGTGAAATTAAAAGGCGAAACAAGCAGAGATGTACCGCTTGGCGATGATTCTCACGGTAATATCGTGAGAATAGATAACGGCATTGAACGCTTTGAAGAAGCACTTGCTGATACGAAAAACAGCCTTGAAAATACGGAAAAGCAGTTTGAAACAGCGAAGCAGGAAATCGAAAAGCCGTTTGCCAAAGAGGAAGAATTGAGGGCAAAAACTGCTCGACTTGATGAGCTGAATATCCTGCTCAATATGGATAAAAAGGAAAATGAGATTGTCGGCGGAGAGCCTGATGAGGGCGAGCCAGTCGGCGGCAGAAAGGAGAAATCGTATGAGAGATAAACAGGAAGGTGGTGGTCGATATGCCATTTATCGCACCTGAGTTAATCATTCAGGCGAAGCAGATGGACTTATTAACCTACCTGAAAAATTATGAACCCTATGAGCTGGTTAAGTTTTCAGGTAACACCTATTGCACCAGAACCCACGACAGTTTGAAGATTTCAAACGGGAAATGGATATGGTGGTCGAGAGGTATCGGTGGCAGGAGTGCTTTGGATTATCTGGTTAAGGTCAAAGGTTACAGCTTCCTTGAAGCGGTGGAAACCATTATCGGACACACAGCGATTCAGGCTCCAGTCTATGAAAAACCACAGTCAAAAGAGGAAAACAAACCACTTCTTCTCCCTGAAAAATGTGCTTCCAACAGAGTGATTACAGAGTATCTTTTCGGGAGAGGAATAGATTTTGAAATCATCAATTACTGTATTTCCAATGACCTTATCTTTGAGAGTCTGCCGTATCACAATGTTGTGTTTGTAGGCTATGACGAGAAGAAAGAACCGAAATATGCAGCCTACCGTTCCACGAATAAGCGTAGGATTATGGGCGATTGCAGTGGCAGTAAAAAAGATTATTCTTTTCGGCTTGGTAAGGAAAACTTGGAGGAAGTACACCTCTTTGAGTGTGCCATAGACCTGTTATCCTATGCCACGCTTGCGAAGCTGAACGGGCAGGATTGGAAAGAAATGAGCTTTGTTTCGCTGTCCGGGGTGTATTCTCCGGCAAAGAAAATTGAGGACAGTAAAGTGCCGATTGCACTGGAAAAGTATCTTGGCAGTAACCCATCTGTCAGGAAAATCCGTATCCATTTTGACAATGATATAGCGGGCAGAAAGGCAGCACAGACCTTAAAAACTATTCTGCCGGATAAGTATGAAATCGTTGATGAGCCACCAAAAGCAGGTAAGGACTTCAACGATTTTCTTTGTATGCGGATGGGAATTTACAATAAAAAAATACACGAAAGGAATGAAGAACGATGAATGATTCTAAGATTAAAGTTCTCTTGGTAGAACCGGAAAAGTACCCGAAGGAAATTGTAATCGACGACAGTCTGGAAGCAATGCAGGAGGTTGTCGGCGGGGATATTGAGGAATATATGCCCTATGACGATGATGTTGCAATCATCTGTAATGAGGAAGGAAAGATGAGAGGACTTCCGCTTAACCGTGCAGTTTATGTGCAGGACAATGATAAGAAAGAGATGGTAGATATTATCTGCGGCAAGTTCTTTATCTGTTATGCACCGCCTGAGAGTGAGAGTTTTCAGAGCTTGCCGGACGATATGATGAAGAAGTATAAGGAACAGTTCAAGCATCCTGAACGCTTTTCTAAGGATGTGGGCGGCAATATCGTGGCTGAACCTTTTAAGCCGAAATCAAAGGATTATGAGAGATAGTAGACTGAGAACGGGGCAACCCGGAGGAGATGTTTATTCTTAGCGAGCAGACCATTTGGATAAACACAGTTTCCCAAACGGTAAAAGGCTCGTTAGGGGTTGCCCCTAATACCCCGTGAGAAAGGAGAACTTGATTTGAGAGAGTTATTACTTATCGCCGCCGGAACACTGTTCGGCAGTTGTCTTGGCGTTACGATGATGTGCTTATTCCAGATTAACAAAGATTGCAGAATAAAGAGAAAGGAAGATACCGATTATGAGAAAGAGAAACATTCAGAAGATTGTACGCTTTAACCGCAAGGAAGCACAGGACTTGGCAGCAAAGGCAAAGAAGGCTTGTCTTTCCGAAGCCGGACTTATCCGTTTACTTATCAGAGGTTACGAGCCGAAAGAGAAACCCGATGACCGCTTCTATGATGTGATGAGGGAACTTTCCTCTATCGGTAATAACATCAATCAGCTTGCGGCTAAAGCAAATACGCTTGGTTTCATTGACGCACCTATGCTGAAGAATGAAGCTGCGAAGTGGAATAAGTTCCAGTCAGAGATTGAGAGGACATATCTTCGTCCAAATCAGAGCGAAATGAAATGGCAGTAACAAAGTTGTGGTCGGTAACAGAAAGGCTCGGTCAGGTCATTGACTATGCGACCAATCCGGAAAAGACTTCTGCAAAAATCAAAAGGGAGTTTTCGCCGGAACAGTATCAGGCTCTTGCAGATGTTATTGCTTATGCAAAGGACGAGGAAAAAACAGAGCGTGAGTTTTATGTTGAGGGTATCAACTGTAATGTAGCGATTGCCCGTGACCAATTCATAACGGTTAAGGAGCAGTACCAAAAGACAGACGGTATCCAAGCCTATCACGGATATTTGAGTTTCAAGGAAACAGATATATCTCCTGAGATGGCACAGAAAATCGGAATGGAATTTGCAAATGAAGTGTGGGGTGAAAGATTTCAGGTCGTTGTGACAACCCACCTGAACACAAAGCACCTGCATTGCCATTTTGTCATCAACTCTATTTCTTTTGTCGATGGCAAACATTTGTGGGGAGAGGAAAAAGCGTGGTTCAAATTCCGAAAAGTTGCAGACAGAATTTGTGAGAAGTACGGACTTTACTATGACCCGAATCCGAACCGCAGTAAGCAGTCGGATTATCTGACGATGAAAGAAAAGGCAGGTATGCCGACACGCTATTCGGTTGCAAAAGAAGCCATTGATTATGCTATCGACCATAGCAAGACCCTGAAAGAATTTCAGTTTGCTCTCAAGGAAATGGGATATGCCTATAACCTAAGTCCAAGCCGAAAATACTGGACGGTCATTCCAAAGGGATACGATAAGCCGATACGACTGAAAAATCTCGGAGCAGATTATACCAATGACCGGATTGTAGAGCGTATCAAAGAAAATCGTGACAGATGGGCAGAGATTGAGCCGTTCCAGAGGGCGACTTATAAACCAAGACAGTACTGTATGCAGACCAGAGGGCAGAAGCTGAAAAAGAAAGGCGGACTTTATGGGCTGTATCTGTATTACTGTTACAGACTCGGTTATCTGCCAAAGTATAAGAAACAGAATAACGCAAGGCTTCATTATCTTTTGAAAGATGATTTGATGAAGCTCGATAAGATTACTGATGAAGTAAGGCTGCTCGGACGAGAAAATATTTCCACGGACGAACAGCTTTTTTCATATAAGACTTCCTTAGAGGAGCAGATGAAAAATCTGATTGCCGGAAGAACACATCTCCGAAAAAAGATAAGAACAAATATTGATGATGGTCAGCTTCAGGCGGCAAAAGATGAAATCGCTTCTATCAATGGAGAATTGAAAAAACTCCGACGGGAAGTAAAACTCTGCGAGGATATTGCGGAGAGGTCAAAGGTTATGGAAGAAGACCTTGAGCATATCGAAACAGAGGAACAAAAACAGCAGAGAAAGGAGAAATCACGCTATGAACAACGGTGGTGACGCAGCAGAGCAGGTCGTTAGGCTTTCGCTTGAAGGCTTTGAAGTTGCTGCAAGATTAAGCGGTTCGGCGGCGAAGAATATCGCATTGCTTTTGGTATCGGTTCTGAAGCAGGAACAAAAGACGAAGGGCAAAGCAAGGCTTACCAATATGATTAAGTCAGGCAAGGAGCTGAAAGTCTTTTCCATTCCGCAAAAGGATTTGAAGAAGTTTACCGAACAGGCAAAACGCTATGGCGTTCTTTATTGTGTCCTCAGAGATAAGAACACAAAAGGAGAGAACGCTCCGGTAGATATTATTGCAAGAGCAGAGGACGCTTCTAAAATTCAGCGTATCGTTGAAAGATTTGAACTTGGCAAGGTGGATAAGGCTTCGATTGTCAGTGAAGCAGAGAAGGCTATCGCAGACCGTGAAGCGGTTGAGAAAGAAAAGCCGACTAAATCCAAGAGTGAAATCATTATGGAAGAAGCGGTCAGAAATCCAATGCAGAAAGAGGAGCGAGCAAACGCAAACCCCTCAGTCGCCAAAACAGACAAAAGCCCTCTGTCAAGGCAAAACTCAGAGCCGGTAGAAACGCAATCTGATAAGGGTGTTGCAAAGCCAGTGGAAAAGCCATCGGTCAAAGAGAAACTTGACCGTTACAAGGCACAGGCAAAACAGCAAAAAGAAGCAGAGCGTAAAGAGCCGGAGGTTAAGAAAGGCGGCAAGAATCCGCAGCAGAAAAACGGTCAGACGGTACACCGTCAGCCGAAGAAGAAACCCAAAACAAAAGAGAGGTAATTCACTATGACAAATGATTTCAAACCCGCAAAGGCTGGCGGTAATCAGCCAAGATTATCCAAAGAGGAGTATGCAGAAAAGAAGCGAGCAGAAAAAGAAAAAGTCTATCAGATGATTGATGATGCTGCCCGTGAGATTGTGAGTGACCCTGAGAAGTTCAAGAACTTTCTTGATACGCAGAGTCGAATGGACAGATATTCCGCAGCAAATGCTCTCCTTATTTACAGTCAGTATCCGCAGGCGACACAGCTTAAAGATTTTGATGATTGGGGTAAGGACAATGTGAAGATTACCAAAGGGGCAAAGAGTATTTCTATCCTTGAACCAGTGGAATACACAAGAACAGATGGTTCTCCGGGTATTTCCTACAATGTCAAAAAGGTATTTGATGTTACGCAGACAAATGGAAGAAAAGCTCCGGCAGTATCAGCAAACCGTGACCCGAAAGCACTTATCACGGCAATGCTTGATGTATCTCCGGTGGAGGTTGCGGCAACCGATGAACTTCCGTATCCGAATATGGCAGCTTTCTATAATAATGAAAAGCAGACCTTGTATGTGAAACGTAATGTGGGCGACAGCGTAGCAGTTGCTCAGTGTGTCGCTCAGGAACTTGGACACGCACAGCTTTCCATCAACAGCGAAAGTTACAGCCGCAGGGATATGGGCTTTCAGGCAGTGTGTATCGGATATATGATTTGCAAGAAGTATGGCGTAGATACACAGAATTTTGCAATTAACCGTATTCCGGAGGGACTGGCTTCCAAAGAGCCGAAAGAAATCCGTGCGGAGCTTTCCAAGACACGAAATGCAATGGCAGAAATTCACAGTCATATCTCTGATGAAATGTTCCGCAAGAAGCAGGAGCGTTCAAAGGACTATGAGAGATAACGGAGGGCAGATATGGAAAAAGAAAAACTCTACCACATTGCTTTGGACGATTATGAACACGGTGTTGTCATTCGCTCCTTAAACGATGAGAAAACAAAGTTGATGGAGGAAGGCAAGTCCGCAGACGCAGTAGACGACCTGCTTGTAAAAGTCGGAAATGCCCCATTGAAAAAGTTCAAAGTGATTGAAAGGAAACGCTCAGATGAAGCGAGATAATGACAGGCAGACTGCCATTATTTTATCCATTGTCGGTATCGTTCCGGTTATATGGCTGTCACTTCTGATTGCACCTTCCATAAGCGGAGGATTGCCGGAGATAGCAGCCAATCTTGCGACACTTTTTGATAATCCATTTTCCATAAAATTATGTGGGGACAGCTTAAAAACTGTCCTCATTTTGCTTTTATGCTATGGAATGGGTATCGGGACTTACTTTTCGACAAGAAAGAATTACCGCAGACGAGAAGAACACGGTTCTGCCAAATGGGGCAATGTCAGAGCCATTGATAAAAAGTACCGACAAAAGCCACTATCAGAAAATAAGCTGATGACTCAGAATGTGTGCATTGGACTTAATGCCAAGAAGCACAGACGAAATTTGAATACGCTTGTGTGCGGTGGCTCCGGTGCAGGTAAGACAAGATTTTATGCAAAGCCTAATATTATGAATGCTGCAAGAAACAGCTATGTGATATTAGACCCGAAAGGGGAAATCCTGCGAGATACGGGACATCTTCTTGAGAAGAAAGGTTACGAAGTGCGTGTGCTTGATTTGATTTCAATGGAGAAAAGCCATTGTTACAATCCGTTTGTATATTTGCAGAACGACAATGATGTGCAGAAGCTCGTAACCAATCTTTTCAAGAGTACCACTCCGAAAGGTTCACAGAGCAATGACCCGTTTTGGGATACGGCAGCGTCAATGCTTCTGCTTGCACTTGTATTTTATCTGCATTATGAAGCACCGCCGGAAGAACAGAATTTTGCAATGGTAATGGAAATGTTAAGAGCCGGGGCGATTGAGGACGAGGACGACCCAAGACCTTCTCCGCTTGATAATCTGTTTTCAGATTTGATGATAGATAACCCTGACCACATTGCTTTGAAGTATTACCACTCTTATCATTCCGGCTCTTCCAAAACATTAAAATCCATACAGATAACCCTTGCAGCAAGGCTTGAAAAGTTTAACTTGGAAAGTCTTGCTGCTCTTACTTCTGCCGATGAACTGGATTTACAGTCACTCGGAGAGAAAAAGGTGACACTGTTTGCACTGATACCGGATAACGACTCCAGTTTCAACTTCTTGGTATCCATTCTTTACACACAGCTCTTTCAGCAGTTGTTTTATGCAGCCGACCATATCCACGGCGGCTGTCTGCCGATGCCTGTTCATTTTATGATGGACGAATTTGCCAATGTTTCACTGCCGGACGACTTCGACAAGATACTGTCGGTTATGCGTTCCCGTGGTGTATCGGTAAGCATCATCTTACAGAACTTGGCACAGCTTAAAGCCTTGTTTGAAAAACAGTGGGAGAGCATTGTAGGTAACTGCGATGAATTTCTTTACCTCGGTGGAAATGAGCAGTCAACCCATAAATATGTGTCGGAGCTGTTGGGCAAGGAAACCATTGATACCAACACGTTCGGAAAGAGTACCGGAAGAAGCGGTAATTATTCCACCAACTATCAGATTAGCGGCAGAGAGTTACTTACCCCTGATGAGGTGCGTATGCTCGATAATCAGTTCGCTATTTTATTTATCCGTGGGGAAAGACCCATTATGGATTTTAAATATGACATTATGAAACACCCGAATGTGGCACTTACCACAGACGGAAAGGCAAGTCCTTATAAGCACGGAGAAGTCACAAAAGATATTGCTTCGATTGCCATTTGGGACATTGACCCTGCAACACTTCCTGAAAAGGAAATGGAAGAAACGAACTGGGAACTTCTTTCCGATGAGGAGATGGAAGCTCTGTTCATAAACAATCAAACAAATTAAATTTTGGAGGTATTCAACTATGACTATTTTTAAGAAAAAAGCAACTGACATTCAGGAAACAAAGAAACTGCCTATGACCGGAAAGGTTAAGAAAGGCTTCCGTGCTTACTGCACAATGGTCATTATCGGTGCGTTGGCACTTGGAATGACAACGACTGCATTTGCAGCGAATGACCCGCTTACCGTAGTCAACAATCTGTCTGACTTTATCTTCGGACTTATCCGTGCCATCGGTATGATTTTGCTTGGCTTTGGTATTGTGCAGGTCGGTCTTTCACTTAAATCTCACGACCCTTCTCAGAGAGCCAATGGCTTCCTGACTCTTGCGGGTGGTGTCATTATCACTTTTGCGAAAGAAATCCTTACTCTTATCACAGGCTAAGATAAGAGTTACACAGTTATCGAGGGGTGTGCCAAGTTAAGGTACACCCCTTAATTGTAAGGAGGTGCTTTGAATGAGTGATAACTGGGTAGTTCAAAATCTTGAAAATGCCCTTGAAACTTGGAATGAAAAACTGTCGGAAATATGGACACTCATCACAACTACACCGCAGAACTTTAAGGGCGGGAATATCTGGAAGGTTATCGTTGACATCAATGGTGCAGTTCAGGCTATCGGGCTTGCCTTACTTGTATTGTTTTTCGTGATAGGTATGGTAAAGACCTGCGGAAGTTTTACAGATGTGAAGAAACCGGAACACGCACTGAAACTCTTTGTTCGTTTTGCACTGGCGAAAGGTGTTATCACATACGGAATGGAGCTTATGCTTGCTTTATTTAATATCGTGCAAGGGACAATTTCAACCATTATGAATGCTGCCGGATTTGGAACTCCGGAACAGACGACCTTACCCGCAGAGATGGTAACGACCATAGAGGATTGCGGATTTTTTGAGAGTATCCCTTTGTGGGCGGTAACGCTTATCGGAGGATTATTTATCACGGTGCTGTCGTTCATTCTGATAATGACGGTGTACGGAAGATTTTTCAAGTTGTATATGTACACAGCACTTGCACCGATACCGCTTTCCACATTTGCAGGAGAACCGACACAGAATGTCGGTAAGAGTTTTATCAAGAGCTATTGTGCCGTTTTACTTGAGGGAGCAGTCATCGTACTTGCTTGTATTATTTTCTCCGTATTTGCTTCATCGCCACCAGTAGTGAATCCTGACGCAGCAGCAGTTACGCAGGTGTGGGCATATATCGGGGAATTGGTATTTAATATGCTTGTTCTTGTCGGTGCAGTAAAAATGTCTGACCGTATTATCCGAGAGATGATGGGACTTTAAGGAGAGATTTTGAGATGAACCAAAGAGATTGTAAGAAATGCGTTTACTATGGCGGTAAACGAAAAGGCAAAGTCTTTTGCCTGAATGATAAATGCGTGAGGGAGAAAGACCAAAACCGCAGGAAAGGAAACAGATATGGAAGTAAAAATTAACCGAGAAATCAGAAATTATACAGAGTCAATGTTTTTTGGACTGTCGCTCAGACAGTTCATTTTTTCTGTTCTCGCTTGTGGCGTTGCGGTAGGACTGTATTTCTTGCTCAGACCGTATGCTGGCACGGAAACCGTATCGTGGGTGTGCATTTTGGGTGCTGCCCCGTTTGCGGCACTTGGCTTTGTGAAGTACAACGGTATGACCGCAGAAAAAGCAATCTATGCGTGGATAAAATCGGAGTTTTTGATGCCGAAGAAGCTGGTGTTTCACTCCACCAATGTGTATTACGAACTGATGAAGCCAAGCATTGAACAGAAACAGAAGGAGGTATTGAAGTCAAATGATTAAGACTCTTACGAACCTGTTTAAGCAGGATAAAGAAAAATTTGTTGTACCGAAAGGGGTGCAGGACATGATTCCCGTAGCAGCTATCTTTGATGATGGCATTTTCAAAGTGGGAAAGGATAAATATTCAAAGACCTACCGCTTTACGGATATTAACTATGCAGTTGCGAGCCGTGAGGATAAGGAAGCGATGTTTCTTGAATATTCCGAACTTCTGAACTCTCTTGACAGTGGTGCAACGACAAAAATCACAATCAATAATCGTCGGCTCAACAGACTGGATTTTGAGCAGACAATCCTTATTCCGACAACCGGAGATAATCTGGACGAGTATCGAGAGGAATACAACAAAATGCTTCTTGATAAGGCAACGGGGGCAAACTCTATTGTTCAGGATAAGTATATTACCATTTCCATCAACAAAAAGAGTGTGGAGGACGCAAGAACTTATTTTGCCCGTGTCGGTGCAGATTTGATTGCTCACTTCGGCAGGCTTGGAAGTAAGTGTGTGGAACTGGAAACAGACGAAAGACTTCGTATTTTCCACGACTTCTATCGTGTGGGAGAAGAAAGCTCTTTCCACTTTGATATTAAGGAAACAAGAAAAAAGGGACACGATTTTAAGGATTATATCTGCCCCGACACAATGGAATTTGAAAAGGACTATTTCAAGATGGGAAACCGTTATGGAAGAGTCCTTTTTCTTCGTGAATATGCGTCCTATATCAAAGACAGTATGGTAGCGGAACTTACGGATATGAACAGAAATCTGATGATGTCCATTGATATTGTTCCCGTTCCAACGGATGAAGCAGTAAAGGAAGCAGAGAACCGTCTGCTTGGTGTGGAAACCAATATCACAAACTGGCAGCGTAGGCAGAATGCCAATAACAACTTCTCTGCAACTGTTCCGTATGATATGGAGCAGCAGAAGAAAGAAATGAAAGAGTTCCTCGATGACCTTACGACCCGTGACCAGAGAATGATGTTCGCTGTTATCACAATGGTTATTACAGCAGACAGTAAGGAACAGCTTGAGAATGATACGGAAGCGTTGCTTACCACAGCAAGAAAACATCTTTGCCAGTTTGCAACACTGAGATTTCAGCAGGTAGATGGACTCAACACGGTAATGCCGTTTGGAACAAGAAAGATTGATGCCTTCAGAACACTTACAACAGAGAGCCTTTCGGTATTTATCCCATTCAGGGTGCAGGATATTTTCCACGAGAACGGTATCTATTACGGTCAGAATGTTATCAGCAAAAATATGATTATCGCAGACCGTAAGCAGCTTTTGAATGGTAACTCCTTTATTCTCGGTGTATCTGGTGGCGGTAAGTCATTTGCGGCAAAGGGAGAAATCATCAATCAGGTGCTTTCTTCAGATGCGGATATTATCATTATCGACCCTGAACGAGAGTATTCACAGCTTGTCAATGCGATGGGCGGAGAAGTAATCAATATTTCTGCTACTTCCGACAATCACATCAATGCAATGGATATGAATAAGGATTACGGCGACGGTGCAAACCCTGTCATTTTGAAATCTGAGTTCATTATGTCCCTTTGTGAACAGCTCATCGGCGGAACAAATCTCGGAGCGAAGCAGAAGTCTATCATTGACCGTTGTACGGCAAGCGTGTACCGCAGTTATCAGCAGAATGACTATCAGGGACATATACCGACCTTGCAGGATTTCAGGGCAGAACTTTTGCAGCAGGACGAACCAGAAGCAAAGGAACTGGCACTTGCCATTGAACTTTTTACACACGGTTCTCTGAATACCTTTGCAAAGCAGACGAATGTGGATACCAATAATCGCCTTATCTGCTATGACATTCTTGATTTGGGTAAACAGCTTATGCCGATTGGTATGCTTGTTGTCCTTGACTCTATCCTGAACCGTATCACACAGAACCGTGCAAAGGGTAAGAACACCTTTATCTTCATTGATGAGATTTATCTTCTGTTCCAGCACGAATACTCTGCAAACTTCCTCTTTACCTTGTGGAAACGTGTGAGAAAATACGGTGCATACGCAAGTGGAATCACTCAGAATGTCGATGACCTTTTGCAGAGCCACACAGCGAGAACAATGCTTGCAAACTCAGAGTTCATCATTATGCTGAATCAGGCTTCCACAGACAGGCTTGAGCTTGCAAAACTTCTGAATATTTCCGACCTTCAGATGTCCTATATCACGAACGTGGAAGCAGGACACGGACTTATCAAGGTGGGAAGTTCGCTTGTACCGTTTGCAAACAAATTCCCTAAGAACACGAAACTTTATAAACTGATGACGACCAAGCCGGGCGAAGCGTAAGGAGGGATTTACAATGTCTAAAATTCAATTTCGCAATGCTGCACACAGAGATTTTGTATTGGAAAATCTGGATAAGTGCAAAGTCAACGACTGCTATCACAGAGCATTTTTCTATGTGATGGGTATTTCAGAAGAAACGAGAATGAACATCGGAAAGATGTTTGATTTTAAGAGGGACTGCATCATACCGGAAGGTATGCACGGCGGTTGGCAGACAAGTGGCACAGTCAAGGTCTGCCACCTTGCCTTTAATCTCTGGAATGGATTTACGGAAGAAGGCAGGGAAAATCTCTATACACCGGAGGAACTGTTCTGTTGTGGATATGCTCCGTATTTCATGGAGGGTATCAAGTTGAGGTATCCGGAGTATTGCAGAGATTTGACTCCACCTAAGAGAAACGATATGGAAAGGTAAGAGAAAATGAGCAGAAAAATCTATATTATTATTGTGATGGTGTTTACGGTAGTGTTGTCTGTAAGCACATTCTTTATTATCCGTAATCACATTGACTCTGCCAAGCAGAATGAAGTCTATGATAACCTTGCGGAGATTGTAGAGGACGAGCCGCCAAAGGAAAATGAGGGCGTGACGTTTTCGGAAGATAAGGACTATCTTGCGGAATATTTTGAACTTTATCGGCAGAATGAGGATATGGTGGGTTGGATAAAGGTTGAGGATACCAATATCAACTATCCGGTCGTGCAGTCTGCAAATGAGCCGAACTTCTACCTAAAGCACAAGTTTGATAAGACCTATTCCGCTTATGGCTGTCCATATGTGCAGGAAAATTGTGATGTGCAGAAACCTTCAGACAACATCATTATATACGGACACCATATGAATGACGGCTCGATGTTTACGGGACTGGTGAAGTACAGAAACAAGAGCTTTTGGGAAGGTCATAAGACGATTACCTTTGATACACTGACGGACAGACACCAGTATGAAGTGATTGCAGTCTTTAAGACAGTCGTTTATACAGACAGCTCCGATAGCTTTAAGTATTATGAGTTTACGGACGCAGAAAATGCGGCAGAGTTTGATGCGTATGTTGCTAAGTGCAAGGAACTTTCTTTGTATGATACCGGAGTATCGGCAGAGTATGGCGACAAGCTTATTTCTCTTTCTACTTGTGAATATTCAAGAAACAATGGCAGGCTTGTTGTTGTCGCTAAGAGAGTGGATTAAACCCCACTCTCTATTATTTTTCGAGAAAGGAGGAAACCGATGGCTGATATAAAAACAAGAGATACAAGCAAAGGTACAATCAAGACCATAAATAAGGCAGCAGTTGCCACGGAGCGAATGAAGAAAGCCTATGTGATGACGAAAGATAAGGCAGAACATTCCACGAATGCTTCGGAAAGTTCCGCAGAGGAATATGCTTCTGATAAAATCGAAGCGGCAACGGATAGGACTGTTCACGAAACAGCATACCGTGCAGATAAAGTCGGCAGATGGGGTGTGCGTGAAACAAGACAGAATTATCAGAAAGCCAAAACGGGAATTGAGAATTTCAAGACCAAGCGTGCAGAGAAACAGCTTCAGAAACAATCGTTCAATCCTGTCGGAAAACAGAGCATCCGAACTCTGGAGCGTACGGAGAAAACAATTAAACAGTCTGCAAGGTCGGCGGGAAATACGACAGTCAAGACCGTATCGAAAGGTGCAACCAATACTGTTCAAAGGTCGGTCAAGACCGCAGAACAAACGGCAAAGACTTCTATTAAGACCACAAAAGAAGCTGCCATTATAGCACAGAAAACAGCAAAAACAACAGCCAAAGCAACACAGAAAGCGGCTCGGACGGCAAAGAAAGCGGCGAAAGCCACAGCAGATACCGTCAAAGCCACAGCGAAAGCTACTGTTGCGACAGTCAAAGCGATTATTGCAGGGACAAAAGCACTTGTAGCAGCAATCGCCGCAGGCGGTTGGATAGCGGTGCTGATTATTATGATTGTCGTGTTGTTTGGTGCTGCCGTAGCAATGTTCGGAGGAGGGAGTGACAGTAATTCCTATACTCCGGTAAGTGCAGAGGTAGAAGCCTATGAACCCATCATACAGAAGTATGCCAAAGAGTACGGCATTCCTGAGTATGTAGAACTTATCAAGGCGGTTATGATGCAGGAAAGCGGCGGCAGAGGACTTGACCCTATGCAGGCAGCAGAGGGAAGTTTCAATACAAGGTATCCGCACGAACCTAATGGAATTAAAGACCCTGAATATTCTATCCAGTGTGGAGTTCAGGAATTGAAAGCGGCTCTTACTTCGGCAGAAGTGGAAAGTCCGATAGATATGGAGCATATCAAACTTGCCTTGCAAGGCTACAACTTCGGTAATGGGTATATTTCTTGGGCAAAAACAAAGTATGGCGGTTATTCTTATGCCAATGCAGTGGAGTTTTCCACTCAGCAGGCACAAAGGCTTGGTTGGGATAGTTATGGAGATACCCAATATCCGGCTCACGTTCTGAGATACTATCCGTATGGGCGAGCCTTTACTGCCGGAGGTAATCAGGCGATTGTTGAGGTTGCCTTGACACAGCTAGGCAATCAGGGCGGACAACCTTACTGGAGCTGGTACGGCTTTAATAGTCGAGTGGAATGGTGTGCCTGCTTCGTATCTTGGTGTGCTGACCAATGCGGGTATATTGAAAGCGGACTTGTTCCGAAATTTGCAGGTTGCGTGGATGGTGCAAACTGGTTTAAGTCAAATGGAAAATGGCAAGACCGCACTTATGAACCAAAGGTAGGAGATATTATCTTCTTTGATTGGGAAGGCGACGGTACAACAGACCACGTTGGTATCGTAGAGAAGTGTGAGAATGGCACAGTTTATACCGTAGAGGGCAACTCAGGCGACGCCTGCAAGCAAAGACAGTACGCAGTCGGAAGCAGCAATATCTATGGATACGGTATTCCGGCATATTAAAAATTCCAGACGGTGTCTGGAAAATTGAAAAGATGGCTGCTCAGTTGAGTAGCCATCGGGTACATAGGGATTGAATAATAGGTGTTTGTAAAAAGTGACAACTATAGCTTGAAATGAGGCGTTGCAACACACACATCTTGAAAAAATGAATATGATGTGATAAAATAGTATCCGTGTAACTGTAACTAAGAATGAAGTGTACAGCAAAGGAGCGTTACAGATGAAAATAAGCTATAATAAGCTTCGTAAACTTATGATTGATAATCAGATGAATAGACAGGATTTAATGCGTGCAGCAGATATTTCATCATCTGTTGCAACAAAGTTTAATAAAGATGAAACGGTATCTATGGAAGTGCTGATGAGGATTTGTAAGGTGTTCCATTGTGATATCGGGGATATTTGTCAAATTATAGAGGATTGATATGACAGTTCGGATAGGATGGGACGAGTATGAAGTAGCATTGTTGATAGATGCTTGTAACAGAATTCGTGACAATAAAATTGATAAAGCAGAGTGCGTACATAAATTATCAAATTTGCTTAGACAACGTGCAAAGGCAAATGGGATTAACATAGATGAAGTGTTTCGCAATGAAAACGGAATTGCACTTCAGATGACAAAAATGGAGTATCTCTTGACAGATGGGAAAAAAGGATTACCGGGAGCTAGTAAGTTATATATTGAAATGGCAAAAATGAGCAAATTAAATTCAGATGAATTTGAGAAAATACTCATACTTGCAAAAGAACAAATAGGATACAAGGAGGCTATGAATAATATGAATACAAGAGAAAAATTTATTCAATGGCTTTCATCTAATCCAATAAGCAAATATAGTTCTAATACAATAGTTAATGCACTTGATGAAGGTTCGGAGTATTGCTGCTCTCGTAGCTTGAGTAAAGTGAGCTTTTGGGATATGAATAATAAAAATGAATTTATAACCGTTGCATCAAAGCTCCTTGGAATGAAAATATATAGGTTGATGCATAAAAAGACAGCAATTGTTCTTGATAAAGCAGTACCTTTATATAAGAAATTTTTGCAGCAAAGCGAAAAGAGGTCTGGCATAAAGATTCCTGATGTAGAAATCTCAACAGAGGGTTCAGGCGACAATGTTGAAGCTAAAGATAACCAAAGTTCGGACAGTAAATATTCTCAAATCTATCAGAAACTTTATTATATTTCCAAGGTATACGATGACCCCAATGGAATGACTTTAGAAAAAATAATGTCCATGTTAGGCAATGGTACTGATGAGGAATTGGTAATAAGTATTCTAAATGATGTATCTTGGGCAACAAAATTGGCGGATGATATTTATTCGTTTGGGAAAAATGCCAATTCAGTTTTACGGGAACAGGTACAACCATATAAGATAGAAGAAAAGGACATAGTTACAGATGGTCAATTTTTCGACTTTTTGTATAATTATGAGAAAATGGCAGAAGCTTCGTGCCGAAGTTATGTTTCAGCAATAAGAACAGCCGAGGAATATGCAAAAAATCATAATTATGCCTCGCACATGATTTATGATTGTGGTTTTGAAGACGCATCAACGCTGATTCGAGAGCTCATGGGAGATAATGAGTTTCTGGAGTTTAATGCTAAGCAGCATAACCGATTTAGAGCAGCATTTAAGAAATACTTAAAAATGGGAGGTCAACTTCCTGCAAAAGAAAGAAAATCTTTATCAGTGAAAAAAACATCACTTCCGGTTGCTAATGAGATTGAAAAAGTACAGCCGAAAGATTTTGATAAGTCAAAATTTGAAATCACTCTTTTAAGACGATACCGCAACGGAATGCAATTTGATTCTATTGATTTTGAAAATTTCAGAGAAATGTATGATGCACTTTTTGATGAAACTCTCACTTTTGATGATGAAGCCTTGGAAGAAAGATTGCGTTATTGTGGAGTGCTATATAAAGACAGACTTTTTCCTGCTGAGGGAATAATTGATAACAACACAAAGGAAACTTTGTTTGCATACATTGATAACTGCTTCTCTACTGGAAAGTCGGTGCTTTATTATAAGGCGATTTATCAGGATTTATCAGATGCTTTTGCAAGTTGTTTTACACTGGCAGACGAAAAAATGTTGAAAGCTTATATTGAGTATTCGGCTGAGAAAGATAAATATTATTATTTTTCAGATTATATGTCGGTTGATAGAAATGTAAAAATTGACCACACAGAGGAAATTGAAGAATATTTTCTTTCCGCCGGTAAACCAATGAGACTTGATGATGTTTTTAGCACATTATCACATATCCCACAAGAACGAGTTGACAGAATCATTAAAACGGATTCTCGATTTTTACGAAATTCTAAGGGCGAGTATTTTCATACAGATATTTTTGAAATCACTGATGATGAACTGGAGAATATTGCAGAGATTATTGAGGGTTTTATCAGTGAGGACGAATATGCAATTTGGACGAATGTCTGGAATATGATTCAAGATAAATTTCCATTATTTGTTGAAAATAATCTGTACCTTTCAGGTCTTGGAATTAGAAATGCAATCGAACAACGATTTAGCGGAAGGTTTCGTTTTGAAGGTGCTGTTATCAGCCTGCCAAAAGACAGTTTTTCTATGAGAGATGTATATCAGTTGTATGCTAAACATCATGCAGAGTTTACAGCAGACGAAATATATATACTTTCAAAAGAATTAGATACTGTAATTTATTTCGACGCTTTATCAGAAGTTTCAGTGCGAGTCAGTCACGATTTATTTGTCTCAAAAAAACGGATAAATTTTGATGTGGATTCAGTCGATAAAGTTATTGAGAGCTTTATGTCAAAGGATTACATCAGAATTCGTGAGATAGACTCTTTCCTTGCATTCCCATCTGTTGGATATGAATGGAATGAGTATATGTTAGAGAGCTTTTTGATTTCATATAGCAAAAAGTTTGTACTTTTGAATAATGGACAATCCCTGCACAATGTGGCAGGAGCTATTGTTAAAAAAGATGGAAAAATTAAAGAATTTGAGGATGCTTGTGCAGCAGTGCTTTCTGAAAGCCGAATTGAATTAAAGAAAAGCGAAGCACTGAATTATCTTGCAGATGTTAATATGATTACAAGGCGTAGTTATAAGGACTTAGATACTGCTATGCGGAAAGCAACACAAATTCGGAACAGGAAGGAATAAACAGGATGTATGCATACGAATGGGATAGTTCTACCGGTGGTTATATATTAACCCCAATGCCACTGGCATTTTCAAAGGAACCCAGACCCGTTTATTATAAAGAACTTGATATTTTAGGGTTTGATAAATATTGGGATTATGATAAAAATGACAGTTTCCCATATATGTGGGCAGAAGCCAATAATTATTATTATCGAGGAAGACTCGTTGCAAAAACCAAGGGAGGATCTCTTTATACACCTCCGGAATTAGTTCTTATTGAAGACCCGGAGCCGGAAGGTTATCCTCTTCGATTTGTTGATATACCTGCTATGGTCGATAAGAATCGACAGTTAATGGAGCAGCTTGTACAGGAAACTATAAAGAAAATATATAATACTTTTATTGAGTATCAAGACAAGGTGGATGTTTTTTATGTAGCTTTTTCTGGTGGTAAGGACAGTGTCGTTGCCTTGGATTTGGTTCAAAGAGCACTTCCTCATAACTGCTTTAAGGTGTTATTTGGGGATACTGGAATGGAATTCCCCGATACATATGAGACTGTTGAAAAAATAAAACAAATTTGTGCTGAAGAAAAAATTGAGTTTTTGCAGGCAAAATCAAAATTAAAACCTGAGAATACATGGCAAATCTTTGGACCGCCAGCTGTAACAATACGTTGGTGTTGTAGTGTGCATAAAACTACGCCGCAGATAATGCAACTTAGAGAAGTTTTACAAAAACCTGATTTTACTGGTATGGCATTCACTGGTGTTCGTGGAGATGAAAGCTTATCTAGAAGTGAGTATGATGCAATCAGTTATGGAGGTAAGCATTCTGGGCAATATAGCTGCCATCCTATTCTGGAATGGAACACGGCAGAACTTTTTCTATACATATATGAAAATGGCTTGACCTTTAATAATGCATATAAAAAAGGTAATACAAGAGCTGGCTGCCTTGTTTGTCCTATGTCTCAAGGGAAACATGATTACATGAAGTATAAAAATTATCCCGATGATACAGACTTGTTTATCAATAAAATAATAACTACTAGTGGAAAAAACTTCTCAAAGGAAAATTATGATAGGTTTGTCGAACAAGGATACTGGCGTACTAGAAAAAGTGGCAGAGAATTAAGTTTCGGTCATGATAAGCATGTGTTTGAAATAGTCAAGGGACAAAATGTTATAACTGTACAGAAAAAGAATGAATACTGGAAAGAATGGGCAAAGACTATTGGTCAGGTTACTAGTTTGGGGGATGGTGAATTTAGCATAGCATATGAAGGAAAATCTTATGCAATTCGTACTATAAGTACTCAAGAAGGTGGAGAGCAATTTACGTTTCCTAATATTGAAAATAGTAAATCAGATATAAAATTTTTGTCGCTTTTTAAGAGTGTGATTATAAAGAGCGTTTATTGTGTTAATTGTGGGTATTGTGCAGCCGAATGTAAAAGTGGTTGTATTGATATGGCAAATGGAGTGCATATTTCAAATCAGTGTAAGCATTGCTTTAGCTGCCACGATATATATTCTCATTGTTTGAGATATAACTCTATAAAAAATAGAATAGGAGCAAAGGTCATGACTGGACTTGATAGATATTATAGCTTTGGTATTAAAGAAAATTGGTTGAGAGTGTACTTTGACTATGAGGGAACGTCATCGTTTTGGAAATCAGATGGAGATGGCGAAGTACCAAATAAGAAAAAGGATGCATTTTTAAATTTTGTTAAAGATGCGGGATTGGTAGACGAAGATAAATCCTTGAAAGGAAAAGAGTATAAGTATATAAAATATAAGCCGAACAAGTTCGCAGAAAAAATGTTTTCTCTTGGAGTAGATGATGAGAGTATGTGGGCTTATCTAATGTGTAACCTAGTATATGCAGAGGATTCAGAAGAGTTTAGATGGTTTATAAAGAATATACCTTTCAGTGAGACATCAACACCAGAGTCTATAAAACTTAGATTAGACGAAGTCATGGAAAATGATAAATCTGGTTTAGGAAAGAGAAATATTTGTGATGCACTTAAATCGTTTTTGATTAAGACACCGTTTGGAAAGCAACTTGGTCTTGGTAGTGTTATAGATTATGAAGAGAAAGTATCATCAAACGGAAGAGAAACTATTACATTGAATTATTTTGTTAGAGGTTCATGGAAAAATCCAGACGAAAAAGTGATACTATATGCACTTTATAAATTTGCTGAGGCATGCGGAAATTACAGACAGTTCACATTAACCAGATTACTTGATACATCTGTTGAAAGTGCTGGAATTAGTCCAACACAGATTTTTGGATTGAACCGAGAAACAATGGAGAAAATCCTGAATGGTCTTACATTTAATTATCCTGATTTGATTGAAGCAAGATTTACGCTTGGTCTGGATAATATTACACTCAAAAGTGATAAGACGGCTAATGAAATTTTAAACGAGCTGTTCTGAGGAGGAAAAGAGAATGAGTTACAGAGAGTATTTTGATATCGACCCGGAGTATTTTCCACAGGTAGATAAGAAAATAATAGAGGAACAGCCGGATTTGTGGAAAAAATTCTACCCACATCCTACATTCATTAAGCTATTGAAGTCAATGGTAGATGTTCTATCACGCAAGCAGAAATTATCGGTATGGGTTGACGGTGCATATGGCACAGGTAAATCTCATGCTGTTCTGACATTAAAGAAACTCATTGAGGCTTCAGACGAGGAAACAAACGCATACTTTGAGCGTTATAATCTTGATAATTTTCTTTGTCAAAAACTGATTGCACAGAAAAACGAAGGTAAAATTCTTGTTTGTCATCGTTATGGCTCATCTGATATTCAAAGTGATACGGATTTGGTTGTTGCTATTCAGGAAGGTGTAGAGAAAGCATTGGCTGATGCGGGAATTGAAAATGTAGCCAGTACTTCTTTGAAGAATTCGCTTATCAGATATTTTGAAGATGAAGAAAATAAGCAGAGTTTTGACATTTATGCTAAGGGTAAATATCAGACAGTGTTGAACGGAGATACTGCGGATAGTATTCTTGAAAAATTAAGAAATTTCAAGGAAGAAGCTTTGAATACTTTGGTTAAAAAAGTGTTTAAAGTTCCGGTTGTAAAGGGAAGCTTTTCCATGACTACAGGGGAACTTTGCGATTGGATACGTGAAATTATCGAAAAGAATAACCTTAAGGAACTTGTATTCATTTGGGATGAATTTTCAGAGTATTTTGAGAATAACATGCATCATCTTACTGGTTTTCAGCAAGTTGCAGAGCTTGCTGCTACGGCACCGTTCTGTCTTTTGATTGTTACACATAAAGCTGAAGGCTATTTTTCTGATGGAGACCCAGATAAGCGAAAAATCCTCGACAGATTTGTTTCGCCAATTCACATTTCATTGCCTGAAAATATAGCTTTTGAATTGATGCATGAGGCATTGAAGGTAACAGATGATGTTGATAAAGCTGCGAAATGGGAGAAGCACAGGAAAAGTTTAGAAGACCGTACTATGCAGAGCCGTTCTGCTGTAAGCAAAAAAATTGGTTTAACAGACAAAGATTTAAGTAATGTTTTACCGATTCATCCTTATGCAGCCCTTATATTGCAGCATATTTCGATTTACTACACATCTACAGCCCGTAGCATGTTCAATTTTATTAAGAATGATGAAGGCGAGGATGTTAAAGCATTTCAGTGGTTTATTGACAGATATGATTTTAGTTCTCAAAATCCATTTGTCACGATTGATATGTTATGGAATTTCTTTTATGAAACAGGCAGCCAGAAATTGGCTGATGGCATAAGAGAGGTTTTAAGCTGTTATACTCAGAAAATGGATAAGGAGCTTATGGAAGATGAAAAGCGTGTACTCAAGGTTATCTTGTTGCTTCAGGCTATATCTGAAAGAATGAGTGGAAACCGTGATATTTTTCTTCCAAACAACAAAAATTTGACACTTGCTTTCGAGGGCACTGACCTTGAATTTACGGCACAGAATATTGCAAAAAAACTTTTGAACGACCATGTAGTAACCAGAACGCCTTTGACTGGCGATGTATTCTCGTATTGCTGCAAAAACATGGGACCAAGTGTAGACCCGGGTCCGTTCATTGCTCAGGCTAAAGGTAAATCTACAAAAGATATGTCATTTATGGCAGGTAGTAATTTGCGTACTACTATTGAATTTACGGGTGCATTAAAGCTTCGTTATTCATTGGCATATGCTACGCTCTCAGATTTTGATAGTGAAATAAAAAAGGCAAACAATCCAAGTGCAACTAATAACAAACTTTATGCCGTTGCAACTATTGGCAGAGATTCGGCTGAAAGCGGTGCATTGAAGAAAAAGATAGAGAATTTCTTTGTGAATAATCCTGAATCAAATGCAATTGTAATCGATAGTTCAACATGTGTTCTCGGTGAAGGCGAGTATAATGAGTTTGTTGAAAACTATGCCATGTCTCTTGCAATCGGAAACAGCGATTTAGACCAGAGAAAGACATACGAGGGATATGCTATCGAGGTGCTTTCAAATTGGGCGAAGAGAATTAAATGCGGCGATTTCTATGTATACTCTCGCTATGCAACAAATGGAGAACGAGTGGCGAATATTCAGGATTTGTTTATCTATCTGCTTGATATAGATAAATTCCATTACCCACAATGTCTTGAGGGTGCTTATACAAGTGTTTTGAATACAATGTATGATGCCAATTCGTTGGGAAATGGTGCAACATGTGGTATTAACGAAGAAACAAAAGGGACATTCCGTTCCGGTAATGAAGCAACTAAACTTGAAAATGCTCTGAAGGGCGCATGGAAAGTTCCAGAATATTGGAATAACTCTCATTCTTATATTGCAGATTTGAAGAAAACGGTAGATGAGTTTATTAACGAAACTTTTAATAAAAGTGACCGTATTTCTATTGCTTCAATATATGAGATGCTGAAAGCAGAACCATACGGATTTATGCCTTGTAACCTGACGGCTTTTATTCTTGGATTTATTTTAAAGGAATACACGAAAGGCGTTTATTCTTACAGTGACAATTTAACAACAGTACCGTTAGATGCGGAAAAGCTTGCCAGTATGATTTCTGAAATTATTAAGCAGGACAACACGCCGGAAAAACGTTATAAAGATAAGTTTATCGTAACATTGACGGAAGAAGAACGTGCCTTTAACAAGGCTACATCAGTTGCTTTCGATATTCCAGAAATGTATTGTGTTTCTGTTACGGAAACAAGGTCACGAATCCGAGAACAGATGAAAGGTTTTTCCTTCCCTATTTGGGTAATCAAGTATGTGCTTGACGATAAGACTTTTAAGACAGATAAAGATGTCGTTTCAAAACTTATTGATAACTATTGTGGCATTGCGAATAACAAGAACATGGAAGGCGAGAAGTCTGATAATGACATTGCTCTTACTATTGGGAAATTATGCTTAGATAATGAGGGCGTTGTAGATGACTTGAAGAGTATACTCACAAAGGACAATTGCAAATCTGGTATGCTTGAGTATTTAAAATTATACGATGGAGGGAAACTTCCTGCTGTTGCTGAAAAAATCAATGACGGCGGTCAGTATATCAATCAGTTGCAATATAAATTCAGCTCAGATGCTGCCAATTGGGTATGGAATACAGATACAGTCAATGCAAAAATAGATGAGCTTATTTGTGAATATGAAATTATTGAAATAAGCAATGGTGTTTTATCTAAAAATGCAACCTATATGGAAGCGATTCGTGCATGGGTTGATAAGATTGGTCAGATTCGATTAGCTTATTCAATGATTAAAAATGAGCTTGGCGATAGCAAAGCATTTTATGAGATGCTTTACAACCTGTATAAGCAAAGAAATCTTCTTGATTCACAAAAGAAGCCATTTCTTGATTTACTTCGTGAGAATATAGAAAACTTTAAGTATTTTATGGGCTCACAGAGCAGTTTATTTATTAAAGCGTGTAGTTTCTATTTAGACGACCTTTCAGAGGAAGATGTTAAGTCCATTCTTGATGATGATACATATGGATTTGGAGGTTCTTATTTACTTGAGCGAGATAAGTATACCGGCAAGGTTCAAAAAGCAGTCGATTTATATAAGAATGCTCAGTTGTATACTCAACTCAAAAAGAAATGGAACGATTTGACCGATACTGATTCACCATATATGTGGTCGAATAAGTATCATATGCCTATCCTTGCCATGGTTCCCGATGATGAAGTCGCAACAGCAAGAAAGGTATTTGGAGCTATAAATTCTAAAACTAAAGATGAGAATACCATTACAACAGCACTAGACTATCTTGATAAAATGACCTATGTGCAGAAATTGAATAATAAAGAAGATAGAGATAAAGCATTTAGAGATGTTTTCCTTGAAGAGTTCTCTGAACTGTTTGATGATGTTGATGAAGTTAGAACTTACCTTCAGAACCATATCTCAGATTCGCCGTATCATTGGCTTGGAAATAAAGCGGTTACAGCAAAGATTAAGACGATGGCTAATGCAAAATATAATGAGTCAGGGTATGGAAAAGCAAAAAAAGTAATAGACGAAATGCCAGCTGAACAGGTAAAAGAATATCTGAAGAAAATGATAGAAGATAATTTTGTTGTTGGGTTGGAAATCATAAAGAAACAAAAGTGATTCGGAGGATAAAACATATGAATCTGGATGACACAAAAAAGAGAGTTCAAAAATATCTGAACTCTAATAAAAGATATCCTTTGATTGTTGATGTTCAAACAAGGGAAGATTTAGCAAATATAGCAGAATATTTTAAGGTGGGTAGTAACAAGTTCCCGGCTATAGAGGAGTTTTGCAACCAAGATGAGGCAATAAAACTGGATGAGTTATACGCATCTGTATCAAGTAACAGTGGTAATACATTTATAACCGGATTGTCTGGATTCCTTATGCTATTTGGAGAAAATGTGGCAAAGCAGGCTTTAAAAACACTGATTACAACAAGCATTTCTGGTCATGTTGTAATTATTACATATCAATGTGAGAAATATCTCAGATTTACAGATCCTAGAATATCTGAGAGCGGAAGATTGGTTATCGTTGATGGAAATCCTGACAATATTTGCAATATAAATTTCATTTCTCCGACGCTCTCCGATATTTTTACGGATTCATATAGTGGGATACAGAACATTGGAACAGCCATAGATAGTTGCTTCAATAGAGATGCATATATTGCAACAGCAATAGATAAAAGCTCTTTTGCTGAATCAGTCTTTCATATTTCACAAGTAAATAATAGTTATGATATTCTCCGAAATAAAGATTCAAGAACAGGAATTGTTCCTCAAGCATGTGGATTGCCGGAGCAATGGGATTATGTGCTCCATCAAATGGGAAAATCAGGAACGTGGACTACGGTTATTGTAGACAATTTTGGGTCAGAAAATAATCTTTTACATGTAATAAGAGAATATCCGAAATTTGACGTTGAAAAGAGATGGCTTTACTATATTGCACTTCTGATTTGCGGTGTTAAGAATAATGATTACCTTAAACTTGCGTTAAATAAGACGTCAAAATCCAGTGAATTGATAAAGAATATTTTTCGGTCTGTACTTGATATTGATTGGAAGAGTGAAAACTATCAGAAATTGTATAGGCAAAGAAAAAGTTTAATTAGTGAGCTGAAAAAGCCATTGCCTGAGACGATAGATTTTTGTAAAATTTTATCAACCAAAGGAGAAGATGAAATTTACTATCTGACAGATTTAACACAACCGGAAAAAGAAAAAATCATCAAATGGCTTAGCAATTATGGTGTGAAGTATTCAAAGGATGAGTTGGTTTCTATTTTGATGAATGTCTATCCCGATTTAGCGTATTATTTGTCAAGTTATAGATATAGAAATGAATTTTTGAATACCTATTTTGAGAATTACAAATATCAAAAGATAACAAATCGTATTCTGCCATCTTTTGATAAAGTTGTTGAAGAGCAGGCAATAAAAATGGATTTTGTTACAATCTTAAAACCACGTACAGCCTATGTAGATAAACTTGATACACAAAATGCACAAGTATTTTTTGTTGATGCAATGGGAGTTGAATACTTAAGCTTTATTCAACAGAAGTGTAGCGAATACGGACTTTCGGCAAATATATCTTGTGCAAGATGCGAGTTGCCATCATTAACTGTATTTAACAAGGAATTTGTAGATGTGTTAAAAGATAAAGGATGTCTAATATCAGATATAAAGGATTTAGATGATATTAAGCATCATGGCAAAGATAGCTTCGACTATGAGAAAGAAAAAACACCAATTTACCTCATAAAAGAGCTCGAAATAATAGATGATTTATTGACGAAAATTAAAGCAAGCATACTTGCTGGGTCATATAATAAAGCAATTATTATTTCTGACCATGGTGCTAGCCGACTTGCTGTCCTTCATGAAACTGAAAATATATGGAATATGGAGACAAAAGGCGAGCATTCAGGAAGATGTTGCAAGATAAGTGAAATTGACGATAAACCAGATTTTGCAATTGAAGAGTCTGGATACTGGATTCTGGCGAATTATGACAGATTTAGGGGAAGCCGACGTGCAAATGTAGAAGTACACGGTGGAGCTTCTATGGAGGAAGTTGCGGTTCCAATTATTGAAATTACACAAAAAGCATCTAATATAGAAGCCTTTATCGTCGATGAATCAAGAGTTTTAACATTAGGTGCAAAGGAATACGCAATCATTAAAATTTATGTTGGAATTAGAAGTAATAATATTTCCATTAAATTGGATGGTAATTATTACAATGCTGAAGAAACTGCTGAACCTTATATATACAGCATAGAATTGAAAAATTACAGCAAAAAAGGCAAGTTTTCTATTGATATCCTTGATGGTGGCAGTGTTCTCGCATCTGGACAGCAGTTTGAAATTGAGAAAAAGGGAATGTCACAGAATAATATGTTCGATTTTTAGAGGTAAAAATAAATGACTGATAAACTTAGAGACTATTTTGATGAAATGGTTGTTTATAAAGATTTAAAAAATAATAATTTCTTTTCTTCTCTTGGACTTCCTGCATTTTTAAGAGATTATCTTTTGAAAATGTTCAGCGATGATTTTGGGAATTTTGATGTGGATGAAGTATCTGCATTTGTTAAGAAGTTCATACCCAAAAAAGAGGATTGGATGAGTATAAAAAATAAAATCATCTATGAGAATGAAAGTGTTCAAATCCTGACAAAAATTTCCGTAGATATCAATATAAAGACCGGAGAAATATCATTTGCTATTCCTGATTTTGGAGTTACTGAAAAGGAAACTTTGATTGAACCGGCTATTTGGGATGTCTATAAAGAAGATTTGATAAATACAGGAGAAACTTGGGGAATTATAAAATTAGGATATCGTCAACCTGACGATACAGTAAAGCCAAAGATTCCGGGAAAAATAAAGTTGACTGGTTTCAAGAATTTTCGCCCTTATACGGTAGATGTTGAGTATTTTAAAGAAATGAGGTCAAACTTTGAAACGGATGAATGGATAGATATCTTATTAGGAGCTATCGACTATAATGCTGACGGATATGAAACGAAACTTCAAAAGCTGACAATGCTTACTAGACTATTGCCGTTTGTAGAGAAAAGAATAAACCTTATTGAACTAGCTCCTAAGGGAACTGGAAAAAGTTATGTTTTTGGTCATATCAGTAAAAACGGCTTGCTGACAGACGGTGGAAAAGTTACCCGTTCAAAAATGTTTTATGATGCTAACAGAAGAAAACCGGGTTATATTTGTGGTCCGGACTATGTAGCGATTGATGAAGTAAAGCTTGTAAATTTCGGCGACGAAAATGAAATGCGTTCCATACTTCAAGGATATCTTGAGTACGGTACATTTAATTCCAATGGCTATAATGGAGAATCGGATGCTGGTGTAGTATTCCTTGGTAATATAAAAGAAGAAAACATGGATGAGTATGGTTATATGTTAGGAGAATTACCTACGTTGTTTCAGGAAACGGCACTTCTTGACCGTATTCACGGATTCGTTAAAGGGTGGGATATACCTAGAATGAATGATGGTCTTAAACTAACCGGATGGGCACTTAACTCTGAATATTTCTGCTCTATTCTTCATGAACTCAGAAATGATATGAGTTATCGTGCCATTGTGGAAAAGATTGTAGAAGTTCCCGAGCATGCGGATACTCGTGATACAGAGGCAATTAAAAGGTTGGCAACTGCATATTTAAAGCTGCTGTTTCCAAATGTTAGAAATGAGTTTGATGTTGACAAGATGGAATTTAGAGACTACTGTTTAACGCCAGCTATGAAAATGCGAAGAATTATCAAACTTCAGCAAGGCATGATTGACAGTGAATATAAAAATAAAGATGTTCCATGTTTAATGGTGAGAGAATAATGAGTAAAGAGTGTATTGCTTGTGGAAAAAAGCAATTGGATAAAGATACTGTAGGCATAAACAAAAAGCTTCTTGGAAAAGACATTGCCAATTTTTATTGTATGGACTGTTTGGCTGATTTTTTAGGATGTACTGTTGATGATTTGCTGGACAAAATAGAAGAATTTAAGGATGAAGGGTGTACACTTTTTAAGTGAGGAATAGCTATGAAGCATTTTATATACGCTGATAATGCAGCAACAACAAAATTGGATAAAGATGCATTTAATGCAATGCTTCCATGGCTTCAAGAAGAATATGGCAATGCGTCGCAACCATATTCATTTGCACGTAAACCGAAAAAAGCCTTGATGGAAGCTAGAACTTTAATTGCAGAATGCATCGGTGCTCAACCAGATGAAATTTATTTTACGTCAGGAGGCACGGAAAGTGATAACTGGGCAATAAAGGGGATTGCTGAGAAGGGGAAAAAACATCATACAATTGCAACGCAGATTGAACATCATGCAATCCTGAATGCCTGTAGAAGATTAGAACACTTTGGATTTCAAGTGGATTATCTTCCAGTTGACAAACAAGGTGTTGTATCATGCGAAGATTTAGTGAAATTTATAAAAGGTAATACTGAGCTGATTTCTGTAATGATGGTTAATAATGAAATTGGAACGATTGAACCAATAAAAGAGTTAGCAACCGTAGCTCATGATAACGGTATTTTATTTCATACAGATGCAGTTCAGGCAGTTGGGCATATTCCAATTGATGTCAGTGACTTATGTGTGGATATGCTTTCTGCCTCGGCACACAAATTTAACGGACCAAAGGGAATTGGTTTTTTGTACATTAAGAGAGGTACAAAAATATCTTCATTTGCAGATGGTGGTGCTCAGGAATTCCATAAGCGTGCAGGAACTGAAAATATTGCTTCGATTGTAGGAATGTCCATTGCATTGAAAAAAAGTTGCGATGAAATGGAAAAAGTGAATAAAAAACTACTTGCTTTAGATGAAGCATTTAACGATGTTCTTTTGAAGTCTAAGATAGATTTTATTAGAAATGGTTCTAATAATCATGTTCCGGGGAATATAAATTTGTCTATCCGCAGAACGAGTGGGGAAATGTTACTGCATCGTTTGGATTTGATGGGAATTTGTATATCAACGGGTTCGGCTTGTGATTCTGTAAATACAGAAGTCTCGCATGTTATTAAGGCAATCGGAGTACCATCTGAGTATTCAGAAGGCACTATTCGTATTTCGTTTGGTAGAGACAATACAGAAGAAGACGCAATTATGATTGCAAAGGCTCTAGTTAAAGTCATTAAAGGATAAGATGGATTCATAAGGAAAGTAATTGGTAAATTACACGGACATATCATTTACTTTAATTAACCACATTTTGGGATATAAGTCTGACACAATGAAACTGGTCAAAACATATAAGGCGGAAAAGAACAGTGCAAGCTTCGGACAGATGCTTTACTGCCCTTATGATTATGATAAAGTAAGATTGATTGTAAAGAAAATGACTGACTAGATGAGTTCTGGGTTTGAATGATAAGAGAATTTGACAATGACAGATGGAACGGTTATCCCTATATGACGAATGAGAGAGTTAGGGAGAAGTGTTTGGAGATATGTAGGAGTAGTTCAGAAAGGAAATCAATGGAATCAAAACCAAGGATTTTATATTTACAAAAGATACTGCTTGAGAGAACAGATGAGGAAAATATGCTTTCCACAACGCAGTTAATCAATATATTAAATGATGAATATGGGATATCTGCTCATAGGACTACCATAACAAAGGATATTGCGGCTCTTCAGGAGTTTGGAATGGATATTGTTGTTATTCATTCCACTCAAAGTAAATACTTTGTGGCAAGCCGTAAGTTTGAGCTACCTGAGCTGAAACTGTTGATTGACGCAGTTGAATCATCCAAATTTATTACGAGTAAGAAAAGCGACGCACTGATTGAGAAGATACATACAATGACAAGTGCAGGGCAGGTGGCAAAACTCAGGAGAAACAACTATGTTGTTAATCGAATAAAGCCGGACAACGAACAGATTTATTATATTATTGACACGATAAATGAAGCCATAAATAGCGGCAAGCAGATTTCATTTCAGTATTATGACTATACAGGACTAAAGAAGAAAGTTCTTAAGAATAAAGGCGAGGTGTATAAGCTCAGTCCGTATAAACTTATCTGGTGTGGGGACTATTATTATGTTCTCGGATATTCTGAAAAGCAGAGAAAAGTTATAAATTTTAGAGTAGACCGCATTGCATTGAGACCAGATATACTTGCTAAGGATATTATTCCTATGCCCGATGATTTTGATATTGAGAATTTTACAAAAGAAGTGTTCTTTATGTTCTCAGGAGAGAAAGTTCTTGTGGATTTGCGGTGTGATAACAGCCTGATGAAAACAATGGTTGACCGTTTCGGAGAAGATGTGACAACCCTTGCGTATGATATGACTTCTTTCAGAGTACAGACCGAAGTATCAGCCAGTCCTACCTTTTTCGGTTGGGTGTTTGGCTTTAATGGAAAAGTACAGATACTTGCACCGGAAAGTGTGAAAGAACAGTACAGACAGATGATTGCAAAAGCCGATGAGGATATGCAAGAGAGTGAGTAGTGATTCGTAAATGATTTAGAATTTGTGTGAAAAATCAATTATTATGAATATGAAAATGATATGTTTTTAAATTGTGCAGACGGTCTGCACAATTAGGAAGGAGTCAATATGCTTACACCGTCAAATCAATATTTGCAGGCAGTAGAAGAAATAAATGATTATGTCAATCAGGCTAAATGCAGAGCTTCTGTCAGTGTAAATAGTGAGATAATGAAAACAAATATATTTATTGGAAATGTTATTATCCGCAATTCTGAGTGGGGAAATAAATTTGTGGAAAATCTGTCTAAGGATATGAAGATGAGATTTCCAAGTGCAAAAGGTTATTCTGTCAGAAATTTAAAATATATGAAGAAATTTGCACAGATTTTTACGGAAGATGATGTAGATGAGTACGGATTGGGAAGAATTACTTGGAGTCATCATCAGATATTGATGAGTAAAGTGTCAAATCGAGAAGAATATATATGGTATCTGGAAAAAACTTTGGAACATAAGTGGTCAGTTGATGATTTGACTTCCCAAGTTAAGAGTCAATTATATGAGCGACAGGCGGTTGCTAACAAAATATCAAATTTTGAAAGACGATTACCGGCTGAACAAAAGGATATGGTAGTAAGCACAATGAAAGACCCATATATGTTTGATTTCATCAATTATACGGAAGAAATGTTGGAAACAGATATAGAAAATGAACTTGTAAAAAATGTTACTTCTCTACTGATGGAATTAGGCACTGGTTTTGCTTTTATGGGACAGCAGTATCATCTTGAAGTTGGAGGAAAAGATTTTTATATAGACCTTCTGTTTTATAACACAAAGCTTAGATGTTATGTAGCAATAGACCTTAAAACTGGCGAGTTTAAGCCAGAACAGGCAGGAAAGATGAATTTTTATTTATCTGCTTTAGACGATTTAGTGAAAGCTCCAGAGGATAATCCATCAGTGGGACTTATTTTGTGCAGAGATGAAAATAGAACAATTGCAGAGTATGCATTGAGAGATATGTCAAAACCGATTGGTGTCAGTGAATATCACTTATGCACGGATTTACCGTTAGATTTGAAAAATGCATTACCTGCCGTAGAAGATATTAGAAGTAGAATTGATATGAAAAAGTAATTTGTGCAGACCGTCTGCACAAATTGCAAATTTAAATTGCATTGAACAAAAAGCCTTTATGGGCGGAAATTTTCAATGGAATAAAAATGACAGATATGTTGTATCAGTGTTATTGGCTGAAGGATAATACATAGTAAAAGTGTTCTTAGAGATTTTGGACTCCGTGAATCCAAAATCTATACGGCTGTTATTGAAGATTTATATATTGCTTAGATTGTTGCCACAGTGAGGCAACAATCTAATTGTGCAGACGGTCTGCACAAATTGCAGGATAAAAGTTCATTGAACAAAAAAGCCTTTATAGGCTGTAATTTTCAATGAAAACAAAAACTTTACTTTTAACATTGGTTGAGTTAAAAAGAAATAAATTGAGTTAAAAGGTGCGGAGGTGTTAGCAAATTGCGACACCTCTTTTCTTTTGCGAAAAACCTACTTGAAAAAATTTTCGTATCAGGTATAATAAAACTATCGAAAGCAGACTGCTTCCGATAGAAAAGAAAGCGAGGTGCAGGTATGAGAAGCAAGAGTCCTGAACTTATGAGTGAGATAAAAAAGTATATCGAGGATTATTACCTGCAAAACAGACAATCCCCATCAACTACGAAGATTGCTGAAGCTGTTGGCATTGCCAGAGGTACAGCATATAAATACTTGGTAGAGATGGCTCAGAAGAATATGATTGAGTATGACGGGCAGGAGATTCGTACCAATGTGACCCGTAAGTACAGTGGCGAACAGACACAGACACCGATTGTAGGTTCTATTCCTTGTGGCAGTCCTCAGTATGAGGAAGAAAATATTGAAGAATATGTATCACTTCCTACTGCCATTTTCGGCAAAGGAGATTTCTTCATATTAAGAGCAAGCGGTCAGTCTATGATTGAAGCAGGGATTGATGACGGCGACCTTGTGGTTGTTAAAAAGCAGGTAGAAGCCAATGATGGCGATATAGTAGTTGCCCTTGTGGATAATCAGAATACATTGAAACGCTACTTCCGAGATGATGAGAATAAGAAAATCATTCTCCACCCGGAAAATAAGAAGATGAAAGACATCATTGTAGATGAGTGCTGCATTCAGGGTGTGGCTTGTCACATCATCAAAGAACTATAACAGAGGACAGACGAATGAGAACACTTGAAGGAATTCGCTATCTAATCAATTTGGATAGTGCGGAAATACAACAGAACTTTGCCGGAGGAGTTGCACCGCCGGACAAGGTGGAGTCGGAGGTGGACACAACTTGAGTATTTATATGTCAAGAGCCGAGTTGGAAGAAATCAGCGAAGGCTTGATAACAGCTTATGCTAATAAGTTTAGCAATCGAGTGATTCAATCCATCGACATAGAACATTTCATTACAGAATTTCTTATGTTACGAATTGAATACGCTTCTTTCGCAGAAGATGATGCAGGCAGGATTGGCTTTCTGGCAGATGGAGCAACACCACTGCTGGTACATCAGGACGGAAAAATTATTCCCTTTGTTTTCCCGAAAGATACCATCGTACTTGATAAATTTCTTCTTGCTGAAAAGGAGCAGGGACGTCGCAGATTTACAATGGCACACGAAGCGTCACATCATATCTTGAGTAAGATGTATGCAATGCCGAGTGAAGGACGCTTTCATGCAGAGTATGACAGTGAGCGTAGTTATTCCAAAGAGGAACTGGCTCAGATGTTTGCGTCTGTTGAGTGGCAGGCAGATACAATGGGAGCTTCGCTTCTTATGCCGAGAAGAATTATTGAAAATGCCTTGGCGAAATATAATCAGTCAAATCCGATAAGAGTTTATGGCGATAATACCATTACTTCAAAGGATAAAGCAGTTATCCGCAGAATGGCAGCTTATATCGGAGTATCTTATACAGCCTTGGTTATCAGATTGAGAGATATGGGGCTATTTGAGTATCACAATATCCTTGAGTACATTTCCAATGAGTTAAATCTGGGAGGTGTTTCTCAATGAGGTTACAGACTCAGGTAGCACCTGAAATACAAAAGAGATTGCTTCTGTCAAGAGTGGAAGCTGAAAGTCTGAAAGAGCGTGATATTCTCTGCCCGACTTGTGGGTTCAGGATACAAAGAGTTTTTTCAGACGCAACCGGACATTTGAGTGTGAAGTGTCAGAAATGCAAGAATGTCCATATCTTAAATCTCGCTTACTTCCGCAGAATCCGCAGGAACGGATATGGCAGGAATTGCAGGCGATGAAGATTACAAGTAAATATCGAAACGATTTCTAATCGAGTAAGCGGAGATAAGCAATTTATTTGCTAAACTACCAAGCACCGTACGAAGCCGGATAAGTGAAGAATAGAAGTATTCTTTGCTGTCCAGATTCGACGGTGCTTTTTTTGTTGCTGTTTTATTCGATTATGCTTCGTGCAGTATTAGGTCTTTTCCCTTACTTGGGAAAGGACTTTTATGTTTTATAACGCATGGCAGTGCCAGATAGCTGAGTACCCGTAATCTCCGAATTTTGAAACTTATCAATTTTTCAAAATTCAAAGGAGATTACGGAAATGACAAACAAACTTACATTAACAGAACAAGAAGAATTATTTGCAAAGGATTGTAAACTGATAAACCTTAAATACGAATATAACGGTTATACCGGAGATGAGAAATGGGCAATTATTACGGAATTATCTGTAAAAGAACTTTGGGAGAAGTATCCACTTGTTATAGAAAGATATTCTCCGTTTGTTCATCTTTCCATTGCACAGGGAGAGGTAATTAACGATGCAAACCGAAATGAGGACAAGTATGCAAAGAGAAGCAGTCGCACACTTGACTGCTATGGATATGACGATGAAATGTCCTCACAGTTCCATAAAGAGCTTGCCATTATGTTTGACGACCCATTTGAAAGAGCAGAGGAAGAAAGACTTGAACTGGAAAGAGAAGAATTGCGTCAGTGTGAAATCAGGAAAGCAAGGATAGCACTTTCAATGTTGCAGCCTCTTCAAAGGGAACGCCTTATGAAGAATGTGTGCTGCGGTCTGAGTTCCAGAGCGATTGCAAAGCAGGAGGGCGTATATTACAGCTCCGTAGATAAGTCTATTGCTGCGGCAAAGAAAAACTTTATCAAATTTTATGAAAATCTCTGATTTTGGGTGTGCATTTCATACCCCTTTGTCCAAATGAGTGAAGGGGTTATTTCATTCCGGATACGAATGACACTTTAAAAATTAGATTCTTGTGAGGTTATGTATATGAAAGAAAAAATGATTTGTCGTGGGGATTTATTCTACTATGACTTTGGAGATAACAGTGGTTCAGTACAAAGCGGAGAACGTCCGGTGCTTGTCATTCAGGCAGACGATTATAACCAGAATGCTCCGACGATTATTGTTGCAGCGGTTACAAGTGTAATCAAGAAAAGATATTTGCCATCGCACATTATTCTTGGCGAGGAGTTTGGACTGAAGAAACCGTCAATGGTTCTTCTGGAGCAGATACGGACAGTCAATAGAGAGGATTTGCGTGAATACATAGGTACGGTAGATGACGATAAACTTTTCAGGCAGATAAACGCAACTTTGAAAAAGACTTTTGGACTTTGGGTTTACAAGCCGGAGGGGAAAGAAAATATTCGTTGTCTATGCCCGAAGTGCCTGAATGATTACATCCACAATCCGGACTATATTGTAAGGCGACTTGACCCATTTGCAAAGCGAAAAGACAGATGTGATAAGTGTGATGGGGATGGTTGGGATTATGTTGTTACCGACAGATATTCATCAAAGAAAGAAAAGAGGGGAAGCAATGACAGAAAATAAAATCATTATTCCTATCTGGAAGAAGTCCAATCTTACAGTAGAAGAAGCCGCAGCTTATTGTGGTATTGGCTCAAGAAAATTAAGAGAAATGTCCGACTCGGAGTTTTGCCCTTTTGTTCTTTGGAATGGAAGTAAGCGACTGATTAAAAGAAGAAAACTGGACGAATATCTTGATAATGCGTATTCGATATAGCTGATTTGTAAAATGTGCGATGGGTCGGTTCGCATGATAGGCTCATCGTCATTTTTTAATTATCATAAGGGCAGAAAAAAACAAGGAGGTGCTTCCGTAATGGCAGATACAGAAAAGATTATCCGAAAAAAATATGATGTGCCGATATGGCATAAGTCTAATTTGACGATTGATGAAGCAGTTGAATATTCTGGCATAGGTAGAGAAAGACTGAGAAAACTAACAAGCCAAGAAGAATGCCCATTTGTTCTTCATATAGGAAGTCGTCGAATGATTAAGAGGAGGATTTTTGATGAATACATTGAAAAACTTACTTTCCTTGAATGATGATGAACGCTTACTTGCCGAAGTAAGAACATATCAGGAAAAACTCATAAGCAATGCTGAAGAACCGATATGGGAAAGAAAGTGGCTGACAATCGAAGAAGCCGCAGCATATTCCGGTATAGGAAGAACGAAGTTGCGTGAGTTGTCTAATCAAGCAGGTTGTCCCTTTGCAATATGGATAGGCAATAAAATCCATATTGTGAGGGAACGACTGGACAAATATATAGATAAGCAGTTTAGAATTTAGGAGGATACAATGGCGACAAAAAGAAAAGATAAATCAAGGGTTGTTCTGAAAACCGGAGAGGTTCAGAGAAAAGACGGTACTTATCAATTTAGCTGGCAGGACAGCCAGATGAAAAGAAGATTTGTTTACGCAAGAACTTTAGATGATTTGAGAGAAAAAGAGAAGCGTATTCAGAAAGATAAATGTGATGGTATTAAGACTGAAGCACGATACACAACCATTGATGAATTATTTGACCTTTGGGCAAATATGAAAAGAGGGCTGAAGAATAATACCTTTGAAAATTACAAATATATGTACAATACTTTTGTGCGACCAGTGATTGGAAGTAAAAGAATATCAACGCTGAAGAAATCGGATATTAAGAAATACTACAATTATCTTGTTGATGAAAGAAATTTGAAGCCTTCAACGATTGATAATATACATACGGTTCTTCATCAGGTTTTACAGATTGCTGTCGATGATGATTTTATCAGAAATAACCCGTCAGATAATGTGTTGAGAGAATTGAAAAAAGCACATTGTTTTCAGTCGGAAAAGCGTAGAGCGTTGACGAAACCGGAGCAGGAGCTATTTCTGAATTTCCTGAAAACCCACCCTGTATATGAACACTGGTATCCAGTCTTTGCAGTAATGATAGGAACTGGACTTCGTGTGGGAGAAGTGACCGGATTGAGATGGTGTGATATTGATATGGAAAGTGGAATGATTGATGTTAATCATACTCTTGTATATTATGACCATAGGGCTGAGGGAAGTAAAAGCGGCTGTTATTTCAATGTAAATACAACGAAGACTCCGGCGAGTATGAGGCAGGTTCCAATGCTTGGTTTTGTGAGAGAAGCATTTGAACAGGAGAAACAGAAGCAGGAAGATTTAGGACTTCATTGCGAGGTTACGATTGACGGATATACAGATTTTATTTTCATCAATCGTTTTGGTCAGGCACAGCACCAAGCCACACTCAACAAAGCAATTCGAAGAATTATCCGTGATTGCAATGATGAGCAGTTTTTGCACAGTGATGAACCTGATGTGTTACTTCCTCATTTTAGCTGTCACTCGCTTAGACATACATTTACAACAAGAATGTGTGAAGCTGGAGTAAATATAAAGGTCATTCAAGACGCACTCGGACATTCAGACATTTCAACCACACTGAACATCTATGCTGATGTTACAAAGGAAATGAAAGCGGCAGAGTTCAAAGGATTGGATAGCTACTTCGTAGTATAATATTGGACTTCACATACAGAAAGAGAACATACAGAGTGTTGTGTGTTCTTTTTTCTTGTTCTGAAGCAGGAAAAGATAAGGCAGCGTTACTTTGATGTGGATTGACATTGTAAATAAGAGAAGTTATAATTTCTTGTATATGAATATGCTCTTGCATATACTACTATCGCCCTACATCATTTACATCATATTTTACATCATTTGCCCGCAAAGTGACTCAAAGTAGAGCAAAAATATGAAGTATGGGGGATAATTGGAATATGGAGAATTTAATAGTATTAACACCAGCTTGGTCGAGTATGAAAGAACCACAAAAAGGGTCCCGACAATGAAGTCACTGGATGCTGATAAGAAGGGGAATAAGGCATCTGAGAGCACTGTAAAAGAAAATTGCGACCAGATTGCGACCAAAGAAGAGAAAATTGATTTTTCTAATGTAAAGATTGAGCCTTTATTTGAAGAAGAGGTAGACTTTGATACATTCAGTAAGTCAGATTTCAGAGCTGTTAAGGTTAAGGAATGTGTAGCAGTACCGAAGAGCAAAAAGCTTTTACAGTTTACGCTTGATGATGGAACTGGTGTTGATAGAACAATCCTTTCTGGTATTCATGCATACTATGAACCAGAAGAATTAGTTGGAAAGACATTGATTGCAATTACGAACCTTCCACCAAGAAAGATGATGGGAATTGAATCTTGTGGTATGTTACTTTCAGCAGTTAATAATCTGAAAGATTCAGAGGATGAAGAACTGCATCTTATTATGATTGATAACCATATTCCGGCAGGAGCAAAATTATATTAATAATATAACAATAGAGGGAACATGCTCGATATAGTGTAAGAAAAATATAAGGAGGATAGAAGAGAGTTTCTATCCTCCTTGCTTTTTTGAGTATAACATTAATACATAAGAGACAAATCTAAAAATGATAGAAAATAGATATCTTGGTGATTTAGTCAACAGTAATTAAAAATGAAAAGTTAAGAAGTATAAAATAGCAGGCATAAAAATGTCTGCTATTTTTTCGAATTCTGGGAATTGTCTTCATCAGAGTCTTCAAGTTCGTTGAGAGCATATTGACAGGCTTGAATAACAAATCCAGAAAAGCTTACCTCTTTTTTTGCGATTGCGGTGTTTATTTCATCGATTAGATCTACTGGAAAACGTATCGTTTTATTTTCTGATTCTTTCTTATCGGGTTTTAGTTTGAATGCCATATTGATAATACCTCCATACATCTTATATGATACGTGAAAGTTCGTAATTTTAATGCATTGCAAAATAAAAATATTATGCAGTGCATATTGCAATTTATAATGCAATGCATTAATATGTATATTATAGAATTACATAAGAAAGAGAGGAACGAGATATGTCAAGAACCAAAAAGGCAGGGATTTTTTTTGCTGTAATGGCAATACTCATGATAGTTCTGGGAGTTAATGATCGAGATGCAGAATTTTTAACTACCGGTATCGGAATATGCGTGGTTATAGGACTTATAGCATATTACCTTCAAGGACGCAAAAAGAGATGCCCTTCATGTAAAAAATTATTTGCTTTACAAAAAGTAGAAGAAAAGGTAGTGTCTGAGGAGGAAGTGTATGTATTGATGAACAATAATGTGCGTAATAAAGATGGTGAGATAACGGGAACTGTAGAACAACGTGTACCGGGTATTCGAAGAACATTTGATGAAGAATTTGTTTGTAAACACTGCGGAGAACATGTCCACCGCACATTTTATAAAGATATTCCTAAGATTTAAAGTAATGTGCCTTATAATACCGATTTATTCCAAAAAGAGATTCTGGCCGTTAGCCGAATCTTTTTTTTGACAAAGAAAGAGGAGAAAATGAGTAATACAGTAAATAACAATTCAGAAGATATCAATGAAATAGATATGTTGAAGTTTATAAAAAATTGCCTAGAGTCGGTTACAATATATGAATCACATAAAAGAATTACAGAATATCTTTACAATTTTTTTGTTAGACAAAAAGAAAACTGTGAAAAACAGATTGGGAAAGTACCGAAGAAACAAATGTCTTGTTTTCCGATATCATGCATGATTGAATTAGGAGTAAAAATTTTTGTTGGTATGGTGGTGGCACAGTTTGTTGCGCTAATGATATTCGGATCCCGAACAGAGGGCATAGAAGTGTTGGGGAATATTATTATGTTGTTAATATTCCTTGGTATGTTGATTTTGCCATTTGCAATCCCAATTTATAAAAAGACACAAGAAAAGAAAAAAATAGAACAAGCTTATTTGCAAGAGTGTGAAGAACAAGCTCGTTTAGAAAAGATTGCAAATAAAAAAATATCTATATTGAAAGAAAATATTAACATAGTAACGAAGGTATATAAGCATTGTACAGAACGATTAAAGGAACTTTATTCTTATCAATTTGTTTATAAAAAATATCAATCATTAGAAGCATGTTGCACAATTATGGAGTATCTGGAATCTGGAAGGTGTGATGAGTTAAATGGAACATATGGAGCATATAATAAATATGATTCAGAAGTAGCATCGGGAAATATTATAGAACATTTATCGGGCGATGACCTGTCAGATTTGGATAAGGGTGGTGAACTAAGAAATCAGTTATCTAAAAACCAAATTTCTTTATTGGAAGAAGCAAATTATATAATAACTTGGGTGAAAGGAATAACAGCAGAGTATGATTCGTTGAAATTCGATGAATTAGATGAAACAGATATTAGTGATGTTGTAAAAAAATCGCTATTAACGCAATGGGCAGATATCGTACTTGAAGAAATGGAAGAAGAGGAAAACGAAATAAACTGTTAATAGTAAAAAGTACATAGCTAAAGGAGAAGAAAAAGTAATGAAAAAGAAGATAATAGGTATTGCTGTATTAGTGCTTGCGGTAATGGTAGGAGTAATAGGATATTTTGCTTATCAAGAAAATGTGAAGCAAAAAAATATAAAAACACAGATTGGAAAGATAGAGTCCGTTCAAAAAGAATTTAAGAAAAGTTCAGACAGAAAAAGAAAATTCGAGTTATTGAAAACAACATTAAAAGAACAGAAAAAATATGAGAATGATAAGGAGCATTATAAAAAGATTTCAGATGAATATACAAAAGTAATATCGAAGATGCAGAGAACTTTTATCAATGAATATGACAATACATATAAAGATAGTGTAATAGAAGACATTGAAAACAATACAGATAGTTCGATAATTACGACAAAGAAAGAAACACTTAGCGAATTAGCAAAAACAATTAACACAGAGAAAGAATATACATTCAGTAACGTGAAAGATGCAGAAAAATATGAAAATAAAATTAATGATTTGATTAATACATATTCTGATAGATTAAACAAAATAGAGGAAGATAAAAAGGCGGAAGAAGAAGCAAAACAAAAAGCAGAAGAAGCTAAAAGTAAGACACACTATGAAACGGAGTATTTTTCGGTTGATGTACCAGAGAGTTGGGCGGACAAGTGGACGGTAACTAAAGAAGATAAGGCAGTGGATACTTTAGGAGGCAAGACACTTTATTGGTGGATATACCATTTTTCGTATGACCCAGGAGAAGAGGATTATGGAGGAGGAGCCGATATATATGTTCTTGATATGAGCGATACAAGTGTGCCTATCACTTACTATGGAAGTATGATGCCGGAAGAAGGTGTGGATGAAATAGGAGAAACAAGCTTCGAAAGATATGATGTGTTTAAAACGGAGGTCGGAGGAGGATTTTTCCTTGATAATGGGCAAGGGGCAACAATTACTTTGAAATAGCGTTGTGTATTAAGAAATTGTTTGTCGTTTTTGGAATAAAGAGAAAAGTGGAACTGAAATCAATCAGTTCCATTTTTCTCTTTATCATTATTTGAATGTTTTAAGTGAAGAGTTTTAAGCGGAGATAAATCTGCCGGACTAATTAATTCATCTAGGGTTTTCCTGCTAGAATTAGAATTCTCTAAAATTTCAAAATATGTATCTACAGGAATTAAAATATATTCTTTTAGATTAACCTCAGACTCATAATCTTTTTTTAGAATTTCTAAAGCTTTATTAAAAGCTTTTTCTAGTTGTTTTGAATTCAAAACGGAAGAAAATTCGCTTTGATCAAATACGCTCTGTACAAATTTTTTTAATTGAGCATCTGATGAAAAACGTAAATATTTGTTGCCTTTAAGAGAAGAGGATTTCTCTTTGAGAGAATTTAAGGCTTGTTCAAATGCTTCCGCAATTTTATCTGTTTCGTCTAATTTTGCGGAAGTTTCTTTGAGAGTATATACATTTATAAGAAAATCGTAAAAGTTTTCGTCCATGTAAAAATGAAGATAGGAATTGTTTTCATGTTCTACTAAGTTCCAAGAATCTACAAATGTATCAAAATTTTCATATTTTAAATCCAATGTATCAAACATGTTAGATGCTCCATAAGTAATATATAGAGGATTGATATGTAAATATTTATGGAGTTTTTCGATAACATTAGAAGATATAGATTTAATTGTGCCACTGCATAATTTTGATAATTTGTCGGGTTCTATGAATATTTCGTCTGCAATCTCTGCATTTTTCTTGCCTGTCGAGTTTAGATAATCTATTACTTTTTTAAATTGTTGCCTTTGCTGTTCGATGCTTAATGGTTGATTCATAAATTAACCTCCTTGTAGATATTAATTATTATATTATAACATTAGATGCATCAGAAAAAAATGCAGAAAGATTGCAAAGATGCAATAAATGAGCATTCAGAATATTTAATATAAAGTGTAAACTATTAAACATCAAGAGGCGCTTGAAATCTGGGTCAGTAATTCATGACAGGCTGGCAGAAAGGAGAAACCAGTATGGTAGCAAAACTTTTAGGTATACAGATAATCAATTTTACCAATAGTAAAGGTGAAACAATCAACGGTACTAATGTTTTCTGTGCTTTTAAGGATGAGAATGTCGAGGGTTTAAGGACCGAGAAATTTTTCCTCAAAGATGAAATCAAGTTACCTGAGTGCAAACTTAATGATACTATAGACATTTCTTTCAATATGAAAGGTAAAGTTGAAATGGTTCGTAAGGCGTAGAAAAACTTATACAAATTTTATGAGTGTGCTGGGAGAAATGAGGTATCTCCCAGCACTATGATAGGAAGGAACAGGTATAAATATGAAAGAAAAATATATAAAAACTGAATCTAAAGAGGCGATTGTTGAGATTCATAGGTTGTTAAGAGAATGTGTTGAATATGGAAATTATCTTGATTGGAATTTTACAAAGGAAAATCTCAAAAAGATAGATGCTTATGAGAAAGTAATATCAAAGGAAGAGTATTTGACAATAAATAAAATATGTCAGACATTTATATTTCCAGCATATTGTGATGAAAACTATCGTGAATTAATTTTTAGAAAAGAGTTTGGTAGTTATAATGAGGAAGGAGTTTTTGTTCCTAATTCAGAAGATTCTATCGAGAGAATAGTAAATATAATATATATAGAATGCGTTGAATTAGGTAAGCTAATAGATGATGCATTTTCCAAAAACTGGAATTTGAAATGGAAATTTGACTAAGATAATGTTTAGTGAGATGGGGAAGCTGTCTTTCCCTATCTCGACAAAAGGAGCTTTTATGGATAATCAAACTTATAATATTCAAAGATTTAATAGAAAAAAACAAAGGTACAGAGTTATATTGGGTATTCAACAGTTGTTGCATTATCCGATGTTGAATATAATATGGATTTTATATGGATTTGGGGTAATGATTTTAACAGTTATGGTAAAAAAACTTTCTGAAAGTCTGGAAATTCATTCAGGACTATCACAAATGTTTGAAGGATGTATGAAAGTATTTGTGATTCTTTTCGCAATCGTATGTGCAGTAGGGGTGGTTCAAGCAATAGGGGATATCTTTGCAAGACAAGATGAAGCAGATATGGAGCTTGTTTTTGGAGATGAAAGGAATGTGAAAAAACAACCACCAATGCTTATATACAAGAAAAGAGACAGAAAATCTGGAGTTATTAAAAGAGAATTTTATACTACAATTCCAATGGAACAATGGCAGGAAAAGAAAGAAGCTATTTGTGACAGGATGAATATTCATTTGATTGGTGATATTACATATGGTGGGAGAAAAAAGAATAGGGGGAATCATATCTGTTTTGAATCTGCTAAAGGCAGGAAACCAATAGAAAGAGGTGTTTTGTATGATGACACCTTCTAATGAATTGTTTATTGGTTATGATTACGACACATGGTATGGATATGGTGAAAAAAAGCTTGTAAGTGTGGATGCCTCGACAAAAACTAACAGCCACACACTTATATGTGGAATGTCTGGTTCTGGTAAGTCGTATCTAACCAATCAATATTTAGCTAGAATTTGCTTGCATGGTGGTGAAGAGTCAGTTGTATATTTCGCAGATTTCAAGCAGGATGATAGCTTTGCTCATCTTCGAAAATGTCCCCGCTATTATCCTTATGATAAAACAATAGGTGCTCTTGAAGAAGTGTATGAAATCATGCATAAAAGGCAATGTGGAGAGGATAAATCGAGAAACTATGTAACTCTCGTTTGGGATGAATACATGTCAAATATCCTCGCTTTATTAGGAAAAGAGAAAAAGAAAGCAGAAGCGGTTATGCATAAGGTTTCTGAAATATTGATGCTTGGGCGTAGTCTGGCAGTAAGGCTTGTGATTGCTTGTCAGCGACCAGATGCATCTGCTTTTCCTACAGGTTCGAGACTCAATTTTGGCGTGATTATCATAGTGGGTGCGACCTTAGAGAGCATATACTCTATGCTCATGCCCAAAGAGTTGATAGATAAAGTCGGAAATCGAGAATTTCATACAGGCGAAGGCGTTATGCTATGGCAAGGTTCAGAACTACGATTTATAAAAGTCCCTGTAATAAGGAATGAAGAAAAAATGAAGGCAATATGTATTGAGGGACTTACAAGATAATAATCATAGGCGGTGGCGGTGGCGAAGCCACAAGCCATCCGCAACAGGGTTGGCTTAGTATTACCCAACCCTGCACAAACATGAAAATCCCTTGTGGTTACGGGCTTTATAGCCTGTTCATAAGATTGCACATAATGAACAGTAAGAGGTGAGAAGAATGAAAGATACGCAGAGTTTTATGTATCAGCTTACTATTAATAATCCGAAAGAGAAAGGATGGACACATGAACATATATTAAAGGTGTTGCGTGAAAATTTCAAAACTTTGACTTATGTTTGTATGGCTGATGAGATGGGAAGTTGTTATCATACACATATTTTTGTTGTATTTGCTTCTCGGGTTAGATTTAGCATGGTTAAACGCTATTTTGAGGAAGCTCATATAGAAAAATGTAAAGGAAATGTAAGCGTCAATATACAATATGTACAGAAAAGTGGTCGTTGGCAAAATGACGAATCAGAACAAGAGAAGAAAATAGAGGGAACATTTGAAGAGTATGGAACACGACCTCCAGATAGTAAAGGGAAAAGAAGTGATATGTCTGAGCTTTATCAGATGGTAATGGATAATCTTACAGACGCCGAGATATTATCTCAGAATCAAGACTATATACTTCAACTCCCGCTCATATCGCGTGTAAGAACAACTCTTTTAGCGGAAAAATATAAAGATACAGTCAGATTGGACTTGGAAGTTATTTATGTTAGTGGGGCTACGGGAGCGGGAAAAACAAGAGGAATTTTAAAGAAGCATGGTTATCCTAATGTATATCGTGTAACAGATTATGTACATCCTTTTGATAGTTATAATTGTCAACCTGTAATAGCTTTTGAAGAATTTCGTTCATCGATGCGAATTAGTGAAATGCTTTTATATTGTGACATTTATCCTATTGACCTACCGGCACGTTATTCTAACAAATTTGCGTGTTATAACACAGTCTATTTGGTATCGAACTGGTGTTTGGAAAAACAGTATACAGAGGTACAAAGAGATGATAAAGAATCTTGGGAGGCATTTCTTAGAAGAATTCATAAGGTGATTATTTATTCGAAAGATGGAAGTGTTAAAGAATATGATTCGGTAGATGCATATCTTAATAGAGGAGAATTCACTGAAATAGATGATGATATAAAAGTGCCTTTTGATTGAAGGGAGTGATTGTTATAGATAAAAAATATGTTCCCATATGGGAAAAAGCAAACTTAACACTTGCGGAAGCGTCGGTCTATTTTGGAATTGGTCAGAATAAGCTGAGGGAATTAACGAACAGTGATAATTGCCCTTATGTTATCTGGTGCGGAAATAAACGTCTTATCAAACGGAAGATGTTTGCAAAGTATTTAGAAAATATATATTCAATTTAATAGAAATGTAATTTTGGATAGACAATGAGAACATGTTGCAGTTATAATGAACTTGAGCATGTTCTCTCTGTTGTTATGAAAGGAGAATTTACATGGCAATAGAGAGACGTAAAGACAATAAAAATAGAGTTCTGAAAGAGGGCGAATACCAGAGAAGTAGTGGAACTTATGAGTTCAAGTGGAGAGATAAACGAGGTGGTCGGCATTCGATTAGTGCTGTTACTCTTGAAAAATTAAGAGAAAAGGAATTAGATGTACTTCGAGATGTGCTGGATGGTGTTAGAGTTGATAAAAATAATCTGACTATTAATGACCTGTATAATAGTTGGATACAACTTAAACGAGGCTTGAAAGATAATACCTTGGTAAATTACAAGTATATGTATACTATGTTTGTTGAACCCGATTTTGGAAAGAATAAGATTGCTGATTTGAAGCGTTCTGATGTTAGAGGATTTTATAATTATCTGGCAGAGGAAAGAAATGTAAAGGTCAATACGATTGACAATATTCATACTGTATTGCATCAAGTGCTAGAACTTGGAGTAGAAGATGATTATCTTAGATATAATCCGTCTGATAATGCTTTAAAAGAACTCAAAAAGGCTCGTAATTTTGGTGATGAAAAGAGACGGGCGTTAACAGTAGCAGAACAGGAATTGTTTGAAAATTTTCTTAGTAAGCAGGGACAGTATCATAGATGGTATCCTATTTTTATCATTATGTTATGGACAGGGATGCGTGTTGGTGAAATTACTGGTCTTAGATGGTGTGACATTGATTTGGAGGAAGAAACCATAAGCGTTAATCATACATTGGTTTATTATGATAAGAAAAATGAGGAACGATGTACATTTGCAATTAATACACCAAAAACCAAAGCAGGTGAGAGAATAATTCCGATGCTTCCAAAGGTAAAAGAGGCTTTTCTTATGGAAAAGAAATATCAAGAAGAATGTGGTCTTGAGAGTAAAGCTGTTATTGATGGATATCGTGATTTTATCTTTATTAATCGTTTCGGCAATGTTCAGAATCAAGGAACACTTAATAAGGCCCTTAGAAGAATTATTCGAGATTGCAATTTTGAGGTGCTTGATAAAGAAAACTCTGACAAGTCAGTCATTCTTCCTAAGTTTAGCAATCATTCTTTGAGGCATACTTTTACGACCAGACTGTGTGAAGCTAATGTAAACGTTAAAGCAATGCAGGAGATTTTAGGCCATGCTGATTGTGCAACTACAATGGATGTTTACGCAGAAGCTACGAGGGAATTGAAAAAATCAGAACTTATAAATTTTGAGGAATATTTTGCACAACAAAAGAAGATTCAATATTGCAATTAGTAGATTGCGACATTGCGACCAATATGCGACTGATTTGCGATTACTTATGAAGAAAAGTGTGGATTTATAAAAATAGGGACATAAATCAGAGAAACAGAAACACGGATATAATGGGATATAAGGACATATTTGCAAGGATGGATAGTATTCCCGACGATGAAGTCACTGGATGCTGATAAGAAGGCAAATAAGTCTTCCGCAGCAGCACCGGCAGAGGCTGAAAAAACAGTTGAGAAGATTGATTTTTCCAAAGTAAAAGTTGAGCCATTATTTGAAGAAATGGTTGATTTCGATACTTTCAGCAAGTCTGATTTCAGAGCTGTAAAGGTAAAAGCATGTGAAGCAGTTAAGAAATCCAAGAAGCTGTTACAGTTCACTCTGGATGACGGAACAGGCACAGATCGTACGATTTTAAGCGGTATTCATGCTTATTACGAGCCGGAAGAACTGGTTGGAAAGACTCTTATCGCTATCACAAATCTTCCACCGAGAGCTATGATGGGCATTGACTCTTGCGGTATGCTCCTCAGTGCTATTCACGAAGAAGAAGGCGAAGAAAAGCTTCATCTTCTGATGGTTGATGACCACATTCCGGCAGGTGCAAAGCTCTATTAAGATGATGTAAAGATGTACCGTTTTAAAAAATAAACGGGACGTACTTCATTTGATAAAAAACTGAAAAAACAGCGATTTACATCAAACTTACATCAATTGATGCAGAAATCGGTGCAAGCAAGAAAAAATCGCATAATTAGCAGAATGAATGGGCAGTCCTGAAATCGGGATTGCCCATTTTTAGAAGAAAGACGAAAAACTCTTGACCTGCACGCAGCGTATACGCTTATACTATCAACATAAATCATAAGGAGGTGCATCCGATGTTATTGAATGAAATTATAAATGAGGTTGGAATGACAAAGCGTGCAGTTAAGTATTATGAAGAAAAAGGATTGCTGTCAGTGGATAAAGATAACAATGGTTATCGTAACTATACTGCACAAGATGTTGAAACTTTAAAAAAGATTTCAGTATATAGAAAACTCGGTATTCGTATTAAAGACATACAGAGCCTTTTGGAAACTGGCGACAAAAGTATTCTTCTTCGTATTTATCAAGAAAAAATGCAGGAAAAAGTTTTAAAGGACTCAGAACTTGAAGCTTTGAAGCAATTTATAGATGATGGTGACGCAGACAAAGCAAATGAGGCACTTGATTATCAAACCGTTGAAAATGCGATTGAGTCTTTGCTACCGGGAAAAGAATGGGGAGATTATTTTAAAAGTCATTTCAAACCATTTCTTAATGTAAGGTTGAAGACTCTGGAACAGAAGCAAGCACTACAGAATATATTAGAATATTGCGATGAAACGACATTGAAAGTTCCTTTTATCATGGGAATAGGTGCGAAGATGATAGGTGGGGTTGCACAAGAAACCAGAACCGCAGATGAGATGATAGCCTATTATCGTGATATGAGTGAAAGTGACTACGAAAGCCTAAAAGAAAAAGTATGGAAAGGTGCTAAAATGAAAAACGGTATAATGAAATACCATCCGGCATTTGTTTCACAGAGAAAAATGCAGAAAGAGTTACAAAATAAAGGCTATAACGATATATTCATTCCTAATTTGATGGTTCTGTCTCCAACGTATGCAGAATATAAGAAAGCGTTAGATAATGTGAACGATAGAATGTGTAGAGAACTTGGACTGTATTATGATAGCAATTACAACTTAGTTATTAAAAAAGACAATTCTAAGTAAAAGTTAAACTACCCTTTGAGAGAGGAGAAATCCTTTTCTTAAAGGGCTTTTTCTATTTATACGGATATTCGCAAACTACAAGATAAAGCCAAAACTTCATATACTCTAAGCACAAGGAGGTTGAGGTTTGGCTATGAATAACAGTTTAGCAGAAGTACACCCGGAGCTTGTTTCGGAGTGGTCGGAGAAGAACTTACCGCTTACACCTAATGACATTACTTTCGGTTCAAATAAAAAAGTATGGTGGAAAGGTACTTGCGGTCACGAATGGCAGGCAAGCGTTAAGGCTCGTTCCAATGGAGAAAAATGCCCGATATGTTCCGGTGCAAGAGTGATTGCAGGGATTAACGATTTGGCGACATTAGAGCCGCTATTGGAAAAGCAGTGGTCGGAAAAGAATAAGATAAAACCGACAGAGGTTTCTATTGGTTCTCATAAGAAAGTGATTTGGAGATGTGAGAAAGGACACGAGTGGGAAGCTGCCGTTAAGAGCAGAACAATAAATAAAACAGGTTGCCCGTATTGCTCCCATAATAAAGTGTTGGCAGGATTTAATGACCTTGCAACGCTTGAAGTAATAAGCGTATGATTAGCAAAAGCTATAGATGATGGCGTTGTCAGACT